>Ga0209211_10005261_pt1 | contig 19499 bp, 17 predicted proteins | sample RifGroA2_FD_183992 | JGI IMG/M metagenome (GOLD analysis project Ga0209211, IMG submission 183992) | Groundwater microbial communities from Rifle, Colorado, USA - Groundwater A2 (SPAdes) (version 2) | ecosystem: Environmental > Aquatic > Deep subsurface > Groundwater | place: Rifle, Colorado...
TCAATCGTGCTTAAAGGTGCCAACTAACCTTTCAATCTCGAGGGCGTCGTCCTAAAAGCCGGTCATCGCCTGGATGCGTGAAGCCACGCGAGTCTGAACACCACCGGCCATCGACCGGATGCCTCACCCGCCAGCAGCCAACCCCGCCAGCGCCGCCTCGGCGAACTGAACATCCTGCGCCTCGCTCCCGCCTGAGACGCCAATCGCCCCGACCAGCACGCCTTCGTGCTTGACGGGCAGACCGCCGCCAAAGCCGACGAAGCGGTCGCGTTGCATCAGGCCGTGGCGGAGCATTTCGGAGCCTTTGGCCAGGCGGGCATCCCATTTGGCGGTGGCGGGGCCGAAGCTTACCACCGTGTAGGCTTTGTCGAGGGCGATGTCGATGGAGTGGTAGGGCGCGCCGGGGTGGCGTTTGAAGACGAGCGGGTAGCCGGCGCGGTCGACGACGGCGACGCAGATTTTGACGCCGGCTCCGCTGGCGGCGGCGAGTGCCCGGTCGGCCAATTGTTCGGCGCTGCACAGGCCGAGCGAGGCGATCATTTCAATGTCCATGACTTTCTCCATGCGCTGCCGAGACTTGCGCCGTCAGGCGTTGGCGCAGGGTGAGCAGGAATATTGCGAAAACGGTGAGGGCGGCGCCTTCGACCAACATGGTCTGGCCGGCGCCGAGCGCGACGGCGACGAAGCCGGCGAGCAGGCCGCCGAGCGCGTCAAAGCCGAAGCGGGCCGAGGTGAAGAAGGAGACGATGCGGCCGCGCAGCTGCTCGGGGGCAGAGCTTTGCAGGATCATGTTGATGCCGACGTTGCACACCGAGATGCCGAAGCCGAGGCCGACCATGGCGGCCAGTGCGAGCGGCAGCCGGGTGGTCGCGCCGAAAACAAGCAAGGCGACGGCGCTGATGGCGACGCCTGAGACGACGGCGGCGATCAGGCCGGAGACGGTTTTTCGGGTGGCGAGAAAGACCGTCGAGGTGAAAGCCCCGCAGCCGGCGGCGCCCCACAGCCAGCCCAACGTTGTTGCATCGCCGGCGAAGACGTCGCGGGCGAAGACCGGGAGCAGGACGGCGTAGGCCGAGGCGGTGAGGTTGAGCGCGATGAGCGTGACGATCAGCATGCGGATGACCCAGGTGTGCCAGGCGAAGAGCAGACCTTCCTTGAAAACCTGGCCGACCGAGCCGGTGGCGCGCAGCGGCGGCTGGCTACGGACGACCAGGATGGCGGCGATGAGCGCCAGGAAGGAAAAGCCGTTGATGGCGAAGCAGAAGGCTTCCGAGGTCAGGCCGAGGAGCAGGCCGGCAATCGGCGGGCCGATGAAGCGGCCGGCATTGAAGAGCATGGCATTGAGGGCCAGCGCGTTGGGCAGGTCGTCGCGGCTGCCGACGAAGCTGCCGATCAGCGACTGGCGCAGCGGCGCGTCGAAGCTGCTCAGGACGCCGAGGACCAGCGCCATGAGCACGATGAAGCCGGGGGTTATCCAGTCCAGCCAGCACAGGCCGGCGAGGACGAAAGCCTGGACGGCCATCAGCGACTGGACGCCGACCAGCCACTTTTTCTTGTCGTGCTTATCGATCCAGGCGCCGGCCAGCGGGCCGACGACGAGTTGCGGTATGAGGCCGCAGAAGGCCGTGATGCCAAGCAGCGCGGCAGAACCGGTGAGCCGGTAGACCAGCCAGGCGAGCGCCACCTGCTGGATCCACGAGCCGAGGATGGAAATGGCCTGGCCGGTGAAATATAGGCGGAAGTTGCGATGCGCCAGCGCTCGCATGCCGGCTGGCAAAGCCATGTTCAAGCTCCTGCGAACATGGCCGCGCAGAGCGCAGTGCCGACTAAATAAGTGCCAAGCGCGCCGACGAATCGGGCCGGGTTGGGCCGCCCCAGGCTGGGCCAGGCGATCAGCCCGATGACGAGCAGAAAGCGGCAAAAGGTGGCGGCGATAATCAAATTGACGACGAGGTCGGACGGCCCGCGCCAGCCGAAATAGAGAAAGATCACGGCGAGGAATGGGGCAAATTCGGCGGTATTGGCATGCGCCCGGATCAACCTGTTGAGCATGGAGTTGCGCTCAGCCGAAGGACCGGAACCGGTACCCGTACGGAAGCGGAAGATGGAGACAGCCAGTCCGAGTAGAAAGAGCAGCATGCCGAGGGCGGCGGTGCAGTAGAGGGCAACGGGGTGGATGTTGGGCATGAGGTTTGAACGTTATTGTTGGTCAGCGCGAAGCGCGCCGGAAGAGCAGATAGCCGGCCAGCGAGGCAGCGCTCGTCGCCAGGATGACCCAGACCATCGGCCGGCCGCTACCGTCGTGAGTGTAACTGACAGCAGCGACCTTACTTTTGCCCAGAGAGTACGATGAAGTTAAAAAGGTTGGCTGAAAAATTGACGAGCATCGCAGCAAAGGCGGTGCCGACCGTTAGCGTTTCCGGAAACTGGCGCCAAACCATAACAAAATTCAGCATGGCGGCATGGATGGTCCCGCTCCTACAGCAGAGACATGGAAGGGAGGAGAAGCGGCGATCCACAAAACAAAACGGCACTCGCTTCCTGGTTTGGGCGAGGAATACATGATTCAGAGCCCCCCCCACTGAAGGATTTCATTTTCGGGCAAATTTTCGGGTTGACCGTGGGAATGCGAAGTAGGTTGCGCACAGCCCCCCCAAGGCCAGATACTTGGTTTCCATGTACTCGTCAAAGACATTGACAGGAGCCTTTACGGCCGAATACCGCCCCCTTTTCAGAGTCGCACAGGCCCCAAGGTCGACAATTAATCTGCCGAGCACTCCCTCCGTAAATCGACTGACGGCTTACGACAGACGAACGTTGAGTTCGTCGATAACCCCGGCCCAGTCTGCATCCTCGATTATTTCCTCCTTGAGGAACGCACGCTGGGCGGCCGTCCAGAACGGGGCGCGATATAGCGCTACGCCGTGCGCCAAGGGACGATGGCTGGCGATGAAACTATCAATCGCCACTGGATCGTCCGGCAATCCAAGCTGGGCAAACAGATTGTCCATCGTGTGCAGGCTGGCATCCATGTGAATTCCTTTCCCGACTGTCCATGCGATATCCGCATGCTGGTTCGATGAAATGAAATCAAAACAGTTCCAGAAGAAAGTCACTCCACCTAGATCAGGATATAACGATGGCAGCGAGACTCGCTGGCCAGCGCATCCATGGCTTCCTGAACGGAGATCTGAACCAGACTGACCAGCCAATGGCGCCGGTCGGCACAACGCATTACCGGCAACTCGGCCCGGCCGAGCCGTGGGTCGGCAACGGCAATATTGCTCGATTCCAGCCGCAAATGATTTTGGGGGGTCTCCAGCCAGGCGACCAATCCTTTCAACAGATTGTCAGGCTGCAACTCCCGTTCGGCCAGAACATACTCGGGAGCCTGGCCATCTTTCGGTGTTGGAGCGGGCGCTCCGTTTTCAATGTCCCACTCCGACTTAAGGAGCCGCCCCTTGTTCCGCAGAATCTCGACATGCTCACGGAACTGCCCGAGGAGACGATGCAGACAAGAGTTGCGCAGACTTTCCCGGCAATACTCTTCGCTATATCCAATGCTGCGGATGGTGTGGTCAGCGAATTGCAGGCCAAGCTCATTGCCCAACCCCGCCCTCTCGCGAAAACCGAGGAGCCCGAAGAACTCGAGCTTGCCCTCCCTGGCCAACGGCGGCAAGAAATCCCGGATCTCGATGCTTCTCCCCAGCGCAACCTGGACATCAGCAGGTTCGGGAAAAACAGTCTGGAAAAACGAATTGTGGCAAGAAGCGCTGGCCGAAATTTCGAACGGGCCGGGGATGCCCTTGATCTGCTGATGGTAGTACTCCTCTGCAGAGTGCAAGGCCTGCGCCAGGATGGGTTCGAAGTTGTTCGCCTCGGAAATCGATTCGCCCAGGGCTGCGACCACCTTCTCGACAAACCGATGGGTCGGAGACATGGCACGTGGGCCATGAACAAGCCCATTGAGTTTATTGAAAAACATCCGGACGCTCCCTAGATTTAGACCAATGGAATATTACCCCTATTTTAAGTATGGGTAAGCAGATTGACCATGGCTGGTGTGAAACAGCGTCAGGATTGCATCAAGTCACTCAACAGGGTGTCGCTGTACAGGTATGATTCGGAGAGCTTACGACCGGCTACCTTGAGACACATTAATGGCCAAACCCCTTTGGGTTCCTGCACGGCACCCGAAAAACAAAAAAGCCACTCCGAAGAATGGCTTAACTGTTTGATTTTACTGGTGCCCCCGAACGGAATCGAACCGCTACCTGATGATTACAAATCAACTGCACGACCTTCATGCTACGGGGGCCCAAGTGATGGGGCGCGATTATAGCTTGAACATTCAAATTTCGACATGAGCACTCTCACCAATCCTTTCGAGATCGCCCGGGAAACCCTGCGACTTCTGGCCGTGCGCCGTATTCCGCCATCGCCGGAGAATTACCAGACGCTTTATCACGAGATCGCCGGGACAAAACCGGCCGGCGCGTCGTTTCCGGAAGCGCAACTGCGCTCACTCGCCGCCGCCCTGCCTAAAGCATCCCCCGATCAGCTACGCCTGGCCCGGCAACTCGAAGAGTCGGTCAAAGCGGCCAACTGGGACGACTACAAGAAGTATCTGAGTGATTTCGTCGCCGGCCTTGCCGAATCGCAAAAACTGGCCTGGTCTGAGTTGATAACCGATCTGCTGCGTTTGTGGGATGCCAAACATCCGGGGCTGACCTCCGCCCGCAAACGCGAGTCGCTCGAACACGTGTTGACGAGCAATGCTGCCAATCCCGATACGCTGTTCACCCGTTTGCAGAGCCTGTTACGCTCGTGGGGACAAGGCAAGGAGGCGGAGGCCGTCACCCCTGCCGAAGCCGGCGACGCCGAAATTAGCCCAAATTCCGGGTTAACCGTGGCAACCGCCGATCTGCTGCCTGAACTGCGAGAACTATTTGCCTTTACGCTCGAAACGGCAATGGCCACTCAATTGGTCGAAAGCCCGCAGCTTTCCACCGATGCCAAGGCGCTGGCCAAGGACATCCGCAGCGCGACGAGCCCGGCCCAGTTGCAGGAATTTCTCGTTCGCCTGAAGCGCTTCGCCTTCAAGCTCGAACTACTGGCCGAAGATCAGACTGAACTCCGCCACAGCCTCCTTGGCCTGCTCCGCCTGCTGGTCGGCAACATTACCGACCTGGTCCTGGACGACCACTGGCTGCATGGACAAATCGAAGTGGTCCGGGAAATCATCGACAAGCCGCTGTCACAGCGCGCCCTCGATGACGCCGAACGGCGGCTGAAGGAAGTCCTCTACAAGCAAAGCCAGCTCAAGGCCAGCCTGTCGGAAGCCAGGGATGCCATCAAGAGCATGCTGGCCGGCTTTGTCGATCACCTCGCCGACTTTGCCGAGGCGACCTCGGACTACCACGACAAAATTGAAAGTTGCGCCGGGAAAATCAGCTCCGCCACCGACATCTCCGAACTGGAAAGCGTGCTGGGTGAAGTCATGCGCGAAACCAGGACGATCCAGATCAATGCCCAGCGCTCCCGCGACGAACTGCGAATAACTCAGCAAAAGGTGCAGGAATCGGAAGCGCGTATCAGCGAGCTCGAACGCGAACTCGAAACCACCAGCGAACTCGTCCGCCACGACCAACTGACCGGCGTCCTCAACCGCCGTGGCCTGGAAGAGATCTTCACCAAGGAAGCCGCCCGGGCAACGCGCCATGAAACCTCACTGTGCGTTGCGTTGATCGACATCGACAACTTCAAGAAACTGAACGACTCGATGGGGCACGAGACCGGCGATGAAGCGCTCATCCATCTGGCGACAATCTGCCGTGAAACGCTCCGGCCGCAAGACACTGTCGCCCGTTATGGCGGTGAAGAATTCATTGTCCTGCTCCCGGATACTCCGCTCAATGATGCGGTGAGCGCGCTCACCCGCCTCCAACGCGAACTGACCAAAAAATTCTTCCTGCATGCCAATGAGAAGGTGCTGATCACATTTAGTGCGGGGGTTACGCAAATGAATTCTGAGGACAACCAGGCTACGGTGATTAAACGGGCTGACGAAGCGATGTACCAAGCAAAACAGACAGGCAAAAACCGGGTGGTCAGCATATGAAGGCCGTCATCCTGGCCGGGGGACTTGGCACCCGCATCAGCGAAGAATCGCACCTCAAGCCCAAACCCATGATTGAAATTGGTGGAAAGCCGATCATTTGGCATATTTTGAAAATTTACTCCGCACACGGAATAAATGACTTCGTCATCTGCCTCGGCTACAAGGGCTACGTCGTCAAGGAATACTTCGCGAACTACTTCCTACACAACTCCAACGTCACATTCGACCTGACGAACAACCAAATGCAGGTGCACCAGCGGCATGCTGAGCCTTGGAAAGTGACACTGGTCGATACCGGCGAACATACCCAAACCGGCGGCCGACTTCGGCGAATTAAGGATTTTCTCGTTCCCAACGAGCCTTTCTGCTTCACCTATGGTGACGGGGTTGCAGACATCAACGTCACAGCACAAATCGCTTTTCACAAGCGCCACGGACTGGCTGCAACGGTCTGCGCAGTAACCCCCCCCGGGCGATTTGGCGCGCTCGACATCGACGGTTTTCAGGTCAGTCGTTTCCAAGAAAAGCCAATCGGCCAGGGCGGCCTGATCAACGGTGGCTTTTTCGTTCTGCAACCGGAAGTCGTTGACCTGGTCGAAGACGACGCCCAGCCTTGGGAAGCGGAACCGATGCGCAACCTGGCCAGTCGCGGTGAATTGGCTGCATGGATGCACGAAGGCTTCTGGCAACCGATGGATACCCTGCGCGACAAGATGCATCTGGAAGAGCTCTGGCAACAAGGAAAAGCCCCCTGGAAAACATGGTGAACCAACAGTTCTGGCAGGGCCGACGGGTTTTTCTGACAGGGCACACCGGCTTCAAAGGTAGCTGGCTGTCGATCTGGCTGCACGAACTGGGCGCTGAACTCAGTGGTTACGCCCTGGCGCCACCAACCACCCCGGCGCTCTATGACATCGCACGGGTAGGTGAATGCCTGTCCTCCACCATAGGCGACATCCGTGATGCTGCGCAACTGGCCAACACGATGCGCGCGGCTGCGCCGGAAATCCTGTTCCATCTTGCCGCCCAACCGCTGGTCGGTGAAGGATATCGCAACCCGGTCGACACCTACGCGACTAACGTCATGGGGACCGTCAATGTTCTGGAAGCGGCACGATGCTTACCCAGCCTGCGCGCCATTGTCGTCATCACTACCGACAAGTGCTACACCAATCACGAGACCGGCCGAGCCTTTAAGGAATCCGATCCACTGGGCGGTCACGATCCCTACAGCAGTAGCAAGGCGTGCACCGAACTGGTCAGCCATGCCTATCGCCAATCCTTCCTGAATCAGAATGGTATCCGTCTGGCCACCGCTCGGGCAGGCAACGTCATTGGCGGTGGCGACTGGGCTGCCAACCGCTTACTACCCGATCTCCTGCGCGCCTTCTCTCGGGGCGAGACTGCTCGGTTGCGCCATCCGCAAGCCATTCGCCCCTGGCAACACGTTCTGGACCCACTCTCCGGATACATCATGCTCGCAGAGCGGTTATGTGCAGGATCGGTGGCTGAACGGGCCTGGAACTTCGGGCCAGAGACCGCAGACTGCGTCACCACCGGCGAGCTTGCCACGCGACTGTCAACCGCCTGGGGTCCGCAAGCCAGCTGGGCGCCCGACGAGGCAGCAGATTTCCCGCACGAAGCAACCTTGCTGAGTCTCGATGCCAGTGATGCAAAGAATATTCTCAAGTGGCGTCCGAAATGGCCGTTAACAGTGGCCGTTGAGCAAACCACCGCGTGGCATAAGGCGTGGCTTGCCGGGCATGACATGCAAGCGATCTGCCGCCGGCAGATCACCGAATACGCAGATTGACACCATGACGTTAAACGAAGAACGACAAGATATCCTTCAGAGAGTGCGCGCATACGCCGCGCGCACGACTGCTGCGCCGGATTTCGCCCCAGGACAGAGCGTCATTCCACCCTCCGGCAAGTTGCTGGGGCCGGATGAGTTTGTGAATCTGGTTGACGCAGCGCTGGACGGCTGGCTGACCACCGGACGCTTTAATGCCGCGTTCGAGCAAAAGCTGGGCGAGTTTCTTGGCGTCCCGCACGTGCTAACCTGCAATTCTGGGTCGAGTGCCAACCTGCTGGCCCTTACCGCCCTGACTTCGCCGCAACTGGGCAAACGCGCGCTGCGTCCCGGCGACGAGGTAATCACCGCCGCTGCGGGCTTTCCAACCACTGTCAATCCGATACTGCAAAACGGTCTGATCCCGGTCTTTGTCGACTCTGAAATTCCGACCTACAACCCGTCGCCAGCCAGCATCGAGGCCGCCATAACACCTAAAACTCGGGCAATCATGCTCGCGCATACACTGGGCAATCCGTTCGACGCTCATGCCTTGCGTGAACTGGCCGACCGCCACGGATTATGGCTGGTTGAGGATTGCTGCGACGCCCTTGGATCGACGCTCAACGGGCGTATGGTTGGCACTTTCGGGCACGTCGGCACACTCTCCTTTTATCCGGCGCACCACATCACCATGGGCGAAGGCGGGGCAGTTTTCACGGTCGACCCGAAATTACGGCAAATTCTGGAATCCTTCCGTGACTGGGGCCGCGATTGCTGGTGCGCCCCGGGCTGTGACAACACCTGCGGCAAGCGCTTCGACTGGCAACACGGCGAACTGCCGGCCGGCTACGACCACAAATACGTCTATTCGCACCTGGGCTACAACCTGAAGATCACCGATATGCAGGCGGCGATCGGGCTTGCCCAACTGGAACGCGTCGACCACTTCATCGCCACACGCAAACGCAATTTTGCCGATTTATTGAGTCAACTGTCCGGCTTGCATGAGTTCCTGGTTCTCCCGGAAGCCACTTCTGGCAGCGACCCATCCTGGTTCGGCTTCCCGCTGACGCTGCGCGACGAGGTGCCTTTCGACCGCGTCACGCTGCTGCGCTACCTTGATCAGCACAAGATCGGTACGCGCCTACTGTTTGCCGGCAACCTGACGCGCCAACCGTACATGGCCGGCCGACACTACCGTGTGGCCGGCCCGTTGGACAACGCCGACCGCATCATGAAAAACACCTTCTGGCTCGGGATTCACCCTGCCTTGGACCCGCACATGATCTCCTACGTCGCTGACCGGATCAGAACCTTTATCGGGGTAGATTTCGCATGACCGGTCACCTGCGCGTTGCCGATTACATTGCGCAGCGCTGCGCCGAAGCCGGTGCACGCCATGTGTTTCTGGTCACGGGTGGTGGTGCAATGCACCTGAACGATGCATTTGGTCGCCATCCACAGCTTTCGCCGATCTGTTTCCACCACGAGCAGGCAGCAGCCATGGCAGCTGAAGGTCATTATCGTACCTCGCGCCGCCTTGCCGTACTCAATGTGACCACCGGCCCTGGTGGAATCAACGCATTGAACGGAGTCTATGGCGCCTATGTCGACTCCATCGCCATGCTCGTTGTTTCAGGACAGGTCAAGCGCGAAACCTACCTCCGTAACTACCCGCAACCCTTGCGGCAACTGGGCGACCAGGAAGTCGACATCGTCAGCATGGCGCGCCCGATCACCAAGTACGCCACGACGGTCCAGAACCCGTGCGAGATTCGGCGCGTCATGGACAAGGCGATATTCCTGTCTACGCACGGCCGCCCCGGGCCAGTCTGGATAGACGTTCCGGTCGACGTCCAAAGCACGCAAATCGATCCGAGCGACCTGCCAGGCTGGGATAGTGCCGATCACGAGAGCCTGCTCGACGACCCCGAACTTTGTCCAAATACACGCGCCTGGCTAGCGCAGCAGCCGACGACGACCTTCGATACGGCCCTGGACGCCTTGCTGGCAGCCCTAAAGGAGGCCAAGCGGCCGGTGCTGATGGCTGGTACCGGCATTCGCCTGTCTGGTATGCAGGAGGCGTTCATCACCCTGTGCACCCGACTCGGGATGCCTGTAGTTACCGGCTGGAACGCCCACGACTCTCTGACCGACGACCATCCCTGCTATGCCGGCCGCCCCGGTACCGTCGGCGACCGCGCCGGCAACTTCACGGTCCAGAATGCGGACCTGCTGATCGTACTCGGTTGCCGCCTGAATATCCGCCAGATCAGTTACAACTGGCAAAGCTTCGCCGCCGGCGCCCGTAAGTTTATGGTCGACATTGATGCCGTCGAAATGGACAAGCCAACGCTGTCGATCGACTACAAGATCCACGCCGATCTAGCCGACTTCATTCCGGCACTGCTCAAGCGCCTCGATGGCTACACGCCAGCCAGGGAACACCAAGACTACCTTCGCTGGTGCCGCGACCGGGTTAGCCGCTACCCCGTCGTTAGCACTGCACAAAGAACAACAAACCGGCCACTCAACCCCTACTATTTTATCGAACTGCTGTTCGCCAAGCTGGATGAGGATGCGGTGGTTGTCACCGGCAACGGCTCCGCCTGCGTCATGGGCTTCCAGGCGGCTCGCCTGCGGGCCGGGCAGCGTCTATTTACCAACTCCGGCGATGCCTCGATGGGGTACGACCTGCCGGCGGCAATCGGCGCCTGTATCGCACGCAACCGGCAACGGGTGATCTGCCTCGCCGGCGACGGCAGCCTGATGATGAACCTTCAGGAGCTGCAAACGCTCGTTGGCTATCAGCTACCAGTCAAGGTCATCGTCCTGAACAACGCCGGTTACCTCTCCATTCGCCAAACCCAGTCTGCCTACTTCCAAGACAACATGTTCGGCATCGGCCCGGACAACGGCGTCAGCCTGCCCGATTTTGTCGCCGTGGCGCACTCTCTGGGACTGCCTGCGCACCGCGTCGCAAGCGCGGAAGACTGGCTATCGCAAGCAACCGAAGACTTGCTTTCAGCCCCGGGACCGGCGCTCATAGAGGTCGTTGTCGACCCCGCACAAGGATTTTCTCCAAAACTAGCCTCAAGAAAACTCCCCGATGGGTCGATGAGTACACCAGCGCTGGATGACATGTCTCCGTTTCTGGATAGAGATGAGCTTGCAGCAAGCCGTTTCTCAGACTGAGAACTGATGTACTCAACAATTGTTTACGACCTCGATGGAACGCTGATCGATAGCGCGGCGACGGTAGCAGGGCTGCTGAATGACCTGCGAGCGGAACGCACTTTGCTGCCACTGGCAAGGGAAGATTTAACGCCATGGCTAAGTGTTGGAGGCAAGACCATGGTTGCCGCAGCACTTAACATTGCCAAGGACGAGGCACAAGCCTATCTTGATATGTTTCGTGCTCGTTACCTCGCGTTGCCAACCAATCCGGCAACACTCTACCCTGACGTACACAAAACATTATCAACACTGAAATCCAGAGGTATCCGGCTTGGCCTTTGCACCAACAAGCCAAGGCAACTCACCGAAAAAATCCTCGCCGAAACGGGGCTTAATATATATTTTAATGCTGTTTGTGCGGGTCTAGACTTGCCCACCAGCAAACCCCATCCGGATAACCTGCATGCGTGCTTGAATGGATTGGGCAGCTCCCCGGACGAAACTCTCGTAGTCGGCGACAGTTGCGTTGATCAAGCCATAGCAAAGGCATGTGGCACCGGATTTGTATTCTTCAGCGGTGGCTACGATGACGGCGTTAGTCAGGAAAACCGCACCCTAACAATTCAGCACCATGCTGAGATATTCAATCTGATCCAATTCCAGTAAAGGTTCCATCATGAATGTTTGCGAACGCAAGATGCTGAGTCTGCTCAAAGCACTCAAGAACGATTATGGCTGTGTTGCGGTCAAAGCAGAGTTTGAAGCAGAGGGCACTCGCGTGGACGAACTGCTTCGCCTCATGGAGATCGCCCGCAAAGCCGATTTGAAAATTGGACTGAAAGTCGGTGGTTGCGAAGCGATGCGCGATCTCATCGAGAGCAAGCAATTTGGCGTGGAGTACATCATTGCCCCGATGGTCGAAACCCCATACGCATTAAGCAAATTCATTCAGGCCAAGGATCATGTTTACACCCAAGATGAGCAGATTGACACCGAATTCCTTTTCAACATGGAGACCCACACGACCTTTACGTCGATTGCCGCAATGTCCGATATGGCTGTAGCAGGGGGCTTGGCTGGCATTGTCTTGGGCCGTGTCGACTTTGTGGGTTCGCTAGGCTGGGGCCGCGAGGCAGTCAATTCCCCCAGCATGGCAGAGTTTTGTCAGGTAGCGGCCCAGCACTGCCGTGACAAGCATCTTGACCTTGTCATTGGTGGTGGCGTATCGGCTGACGCAATCCCATTTCTGACGGAGGTCCGTAAAACGCATTTGACTCGCTTCGAGACGCGTAAGGTTATTTTCGGCGCCAACGCTCTAGACATCTCTGAAATCCGTGAAGGCCTGCGCGTGGCGGTGCATTTCGAACTGTTGTGGCTGCAGAACAAGCGTGATTATCATGGCTTCATCCATCGGGAAGACAATGCTCGAATCGAGATGCTTGAAAAGCGCTGGCAAGTACTATCCGAAACCATACCAAATTACTGACAACCCCAACAAAGGCATCCGTCGTGAGCGAAAAAAACATTGCCGCCGTCATCCAGCCGCGCATCCACTCCGCAGCCAAAGTCCCCCTGGAAGATCAGGTGCCGTTGAGCACACCGTTCTCTGTCCATATAGACGTATGTAGTGTCTGCAACTACAAATGCAGCTTCTGCTTTCAGGCTGATAGCCACGCAATGAAAGCCGTCGGCCTTAAGCGCGGCATGATGTCGCTCAGCCTGTTCAAGAAGATCGTCGACGACCTCAAGGCTTTCGATCAAAAAATCAAGAAGATCAAGATCGGCAACCACGGCGAACCCACGCTGCATCCGGATTTGCCCGCGATGATCCGCTATGCCCGCGATAGTGGCACCGCCGAAATCATCGAACTGTTCACCAACGCCTCCCAGCTTGAGCCCGAACTTAACAGGGCGCTGATAGACAGTGGCCTACAGCGCATCAACATTTCGCTAGAAGGCTTGTCAGACGAGCGTTACCAGCAGGTTGCCGGCATCAAGCAAAGTTTCTCAGCGATCGTCGAAGGGGTGAGGCATCTGTATTCCATTCGCGGTGACTGCAAAATTTACGTCAAGATAGCTGATCAGACCAGCGCGCTTTCCAGCAACATCACGCACAAGTTCGTCCTGAGCGATGCCGAGCGCGAATATTTTTACGACACCTTCGGCAATATTTGCGACGAGATCTTCATTGAGAAGGTTGTCCCGCAGTGGGCCGAGGTACAGCTTGACAAGCAAAATCAGGTCTCAGAAACAGGCATGTATGCCCAGAAGGTCAATGTAGACAAGGATGTCTGTCCCTTTATCTTCATGTACCTGCATTTCAACTGTGACGGCACAACCAGCCCCTGCACACTGGACTGGCCACGCAAGGTCGTTATCGGTAATGTCGAACAGCAGTCCGTCAAAGACATCTGGAATGGCCAGCAATTGCGGGCGCTACAGGTCGCAATGCTCGAAGGCAAGCGTTGCGACATCAATTTTTGCAAGAACTGCACCGCTCCCGTCGTTTGTGTCGAAGAAGATCTCGACCCGCACAAGACCAGCTTGCTGGAGAAAATCCGCCCCCTGCTGGCTGAGGTATCGCGTTGATGAAAATACTGATTCTTGGTTCCAACGGCTTCATTGGCAGGAACTTGGTGCATTACCTGACTACCCGCAACTATAAGGTTCTCGCGCCGAAACGCGCCGAGCTTGACCTACTCGACCAGGAGGCGACCGAAGCCTACCTGCGCGAACAACATCCCGACGTGGTGATCAACAGTGCAATCAACATCCACTCGGCTGAAGCCAACCTGAACATCTACTACAACCTCGAACGTTGCGCAGCCAACTTTGGTCGACTGATCAACATCGGCTCGGGTGCCGAATATGCGGCCCGCTTCTACACGCCACTGATGGCCGAATCCTATTTTGGCTGCAATATTCCAGCAGACACCTATGGCATTTCCAAGTTCTGCATCGCCAAGGATATCGAGCGCTCACCCCACGATTTCGTCAATCTGCGAGTTTTCGCCATCTTCGGCGAGCACGAGGACCATAGCCGGCGCTTTATCTCGAACAATATCTGCGCCTCGATCCGCAACGGGACAATCACCGTCAATCGCAATTCGATCTTTGATTACCTCGATGTTCAGGACTTCGTCAGAATCATCGAAAAATTTCTGACCTTGCCAACAGCATTCAAGTCCTACAACGTCTGCACTGCAACCCAGCACAGCCTGACCGATCTGGCTGGCGTCATTGACCACGAAAGTGGTCGCGACAACACGCTGACTATCGTTAATAGCGACATCTACTCGACCTACACTGGCGACAACCGTCGCCTGCTAGATGCCATCGGCGATTTCCGTTTTACCCCGATCGAGGACTCCGTCAAGCGTCTGTTCGCGTGGTACGAAACGGAATTCGCTGCAGGCAGGATTGCATGAATCCCCGGCAGGCAGAGCTGCTGACGCAACTAACCGGCGCTCCGGTTCTGATCTGGGGCGCCCGGATGACCGGACTGGGGCTGGTACGCCTGTGCAGGACTCATGGCATTGAAATCCAGGGCTTCATCGATTCTGATCCGGCATTTTCCGGCAAGCGGATCGCCGGACTACCCTGCCATCCGCCAACGGCCCTGCCCGAAATCCACTCACAGCACCCCTCACTGAAGATCGTTGTCGCCGCATCTACAAAGGAACAGGAAATCAACCAGCTGTTGTTGCAGTACGGCATTTCAGCAAACAGTTTTTTCAACTACTCACGTTACTGCGATCTGTTTTACACCGTTGATGTCATGGGCACCTGCAATCTCAAGTGCCTTTCCTGCGCCCATGGTGCCGGTGGCGAACAATATCCGCGCGGCCTGATGACGCTCGATGCCTATCACCAGGTCATCGACAAGATTGTTGCAGAAAATGATCTGGTAACGCACATCAGTCTGTACAGCTGGGGCGAACCCTTTCTTAACCCGTCGCTGCCAGAGATGGTGGCCTACCTGCACCAACGCGGCATTGCCGCTGCGCTATCGAGCAATCTCTCGATAAAAAACGAGACCTTGTTGCACAAGGTCATGCGCGAGAACCCCGAATACCTGAAAGTCTCCCTGTCCGGGTTTTACCCCGAGGCCTACAACGACACGCATAGCGGTGGCGACATCCATCTGGTCCGCTCCAATATGCTGCGGCTCAGGTATTACATCGACAAATACCGCCTCGATACTGTGATCGATGTAAATTATCACCTGTACAACAACAACAACCGCCGAAATCTGGACAAGATGCGGGAGTTTTGCGATGAACTTGGTTTCTTCCTGTCGACCACCTACGCCTTGGTAATGCCCCTCGAACGCGTCATCGAAAAGCTGGAAGGGCGTCCCAGTCCGACAACGCTGACTCTGGAAGACAAGCTGCTTGTTAGCGTCAAGGAGGGCATCGCGGCTGCCACGGTCAACGGCAAAAATGGGCAAAATTCAGAAGCGGGATGCCCCTTTCTGGAGAACCAGACCATCATTAACTGGGATCTGAGCGTGCCGGTTTGTTGCACGACCTTCAACCGTGGTCCGAATATCATCGCTGAAAACTTCCTGGCGGCCAGCAAGGCAGAAATCAGCACCGCCAAACAACAAGCTTCGATTTGTGAAACCTGCCAGCGCCATGGTCTCCCAGCCTACAATCTCGGCCTGAACCGCAGCCGCTGGGAAGCCATCGCGGCAACCAAGCCCAGCTTCGACGCCCCGCTCGAATCATGATCCCCACGGCCACTGCCGCAGCACACCACTGCCGTTTGTGTCGTCAGCCCCTGGCGATTGCTGACGCCATTCCCATCGGCCCCTTTCCCAAGGCGGCGCAATACTATCCCGAGCCGGACGAATTCGCTGCTGACCAAGGCGTCGTGCTGCAAATTACGGAATGCCCAGGCTGCGGCTTGACGCAATTGATGAACGAACCGGTCGACTATTTCAAACAGGTCATCACAGCAGCGTCGTTATCCCCCGTCGTCCGCGACCAGCGTTTGGCGCTGTTCAAGCAACTTCGCAAAGAGTTCACCGAACAACCCCGCGCCATGGAGATAGGTTGCGCCAGCGGAGAAAATCTGCCCCTGCTCCGAGAAGCCGGCTACGTCGCCATCGGTATCGAGTTTTCGCCACCGCAAATAGAAGCCTTCTCGATGCCGGAAGGTGTCGCGAATCGCTACCTCCTTGACGTTGGCTCCGAAGAACATGGCCAATACGACTTGTTGATCTCGTTCAACTATCTGGAACATCAACCGGATGCCAGGGCATTTTTACAAAAATGCCGCGCCTTGCTGGCGGATGACGGCAAGCTGCTATTGACAGTGCCCAACCTGGATTTTCTGCTGGCCAGCCAGTCGGCCCACGAATTCGTTGCCGACCATCTGGTGTACTTCACTGCAGACAGTCTCGAAACCGCCTTGCGGCTGACCGGCTTTTCGTTGATAGATATACAGATCATCAACAACCAATACGACATCCAGATCATTGCTCAAAAGCGCAGCGTGGGTGCCATCGCAAGCAGCAAATTGGCGCTCGACGCGCTGGTTGCCCGCTTCAACGAAACATTGCAAAACTTCACCGACCGTGGCCAGAAAGTTGCCGTATGGGGAGCAGGGCACCGCACGCTCGCCCTGCTTTCGCTATCGGAATACCACCGGATCGAATGCATCATCGACTCGGCGAAATTCAAGCATCACAAATTTGCGCCAATATCTCATCTCAGGATACTGCCGCCGGAAACCCTGCTGACCCCGGGCTGCAACATCGACGTCGTTCTAGTCATGGTCCCCGGGATTTACCCGAAGGAAGTGATCGCCACGATTAACGCCTTACCAGTTCATTACCATGCAGAGCAGTTTCCCCCCGAAGCGTAATTGCCGGGCACATGGCAAACGACCATTTTGAAACAAGCAGTAGCAGGACAAAAACAACAGGAGCCCCCGATGGTCAGCGCGCCCAAAAAAATATTATTTCTCGTTCCCGTCCATATTTCCTACGAGTCCTACGTCTCGCCCCCTAAAAATGCGCGGACAGTCCTCAAGAACGGGCGGATCCTGAACAGCCTGGCCACTGACCTGCCGCTCGGACTGCTCTCAATGTCCGCCTACCTGAAAAAACATTACGAGCTCGACGTCAGACTGGTCGATTTCAACGTTGAAGTCAGCGCCTTGAATGACTTCGACTTTCCCAACTTTGCATCGTTTGCCATGCACTACCTGACGGAAAATTTCGATGCCGACTTCACACCAGACATCATCGGCATTTCCAGCCTGTTCAGCCCTTCCTATCAGAACTTCATCGAACTAGGGCAGACCATAAAAACCATCTGGCCAGAAGCCTTTCTCGTCGGCGGAGGCAATATCCCGACGAACTCCTACCAACACATTCACCGGACAGGTGGCTTCCGCTTCTATGACGCGCTGTGTTTCGGCGAGGGAGAAAAACCGATGCTGGGGCTCATTGGTGCAGAATCCCCGGAAGGCTACGCCAACCAGTCCGAATCCTGGATTACGGCCCGGAAGCTGGACAATTTATTCGTTCCCAAGCATGACTTTATCGTCGATCTGGATGAAATCCCCTTCTACGATTACGCCCTCTGCGATCATGGACGACATAGCCTGAACCCAGTCATGACATCCTATGCCGCCCACTCGGACAGCATGGGCTACCACATCATGACCTCGCGTGGCTGCCCCTTCCATTGCACCTTCTGCGCTTCGCACCAGGTTCATGGGCGGAAAATGCGGTACCACTCGACCGAGCGCGTATTTGCGGATATCCATCGCCTGGTCGACGAATACGCGGCAAGAACCCTGATTTTTCAGGACGACCACTTCATGGCGGACAAGGCAAGAGTCTTGAAAATTCTCGAGTTCATCGAACAGGAAAAGCTGAATGCTATCTTCCAGAATGGTCTGACGCTTTACTCGCTTGATTACGAAACCCTGTCTGCCTTCAAGCGTGCGGGGGTCAACCAGCTCGTGCTCCCGATCGAAAGCGGCAGCGAAAAAGTCCTTAAGCACCAGATGAAAAAGCCGCTCAAGATGAGCATCTCAAGACAAGTGGCCAAGGATTGCCGCAAACTGGGCATCTACTCCAATGCCAACGTGCTCATCGGTCTGCCCGGTGAAACTCGCCAGGATATTGAGGAAGCGCGACTCAATTTGCGGAGCATTCCGGCAAACTGGTACCACGTCGTCTGTGCCAGCCCTGTTGTCGGCAGCGAAATACATAAGATCGCCTCGGAAATGGGCTATATTTCCGGCGATGTCTTGGGGGCTGACTATCGGATTGCCGTTATTAACACCCCGGACTTCAGTGCCGACTACATTCAGGACATGCAATATGTTTTCAATCTCGAACTGAATTTTCTGTACAACAGCGATCTGCGCCTGGGCAATCTATCGCTCGCGGAAACCGGGTTTCGCAACGTCCTTAACCTGCGACCGGATCACCTGATGGCCAATCTCTGCTTGGCTTACGTGCACGCAAAACAGGGGGACGACGACAATGCCGCCGAATGTCTGGCCAAGTGCCATCAGTACCACGGTACAGGTGGCTGGGAAAAATACCTGAAGATCATGGACTTGAGCGTACCGCCATCAATTGATGACGTCATCGTAACCATTGAGCAAAAATGGGCTCATTAGCATGAAAAAAATCTTTCTGACCGGCTCCGAAGGCTTCGTCGGTCGCAATCTGCTGGAAGTACTGAGCCAGCGCAACGATTTTGTACTTTGCTCCCCGAGGCAATGTGACGTCGATCTGACGGACAGTAACGATGTCGCCCGGTGCGTAGATGCCTTCCAACCTGACCTGATTATCCATTCAGCAACCTCGAATACAGTTGGCAAGGGTTACGACAGCAACGTGTGTGAACAGAATCTGCGCATGTTCTTCAATCTCTTGCGCCACCGACCGCAAGGCTGCCTAATTTATACGCTGTGTAGTGGATCGAGTTACAACCGCGAGAACTGGGCCGAGAAAATGAGCGAGGATTACCTAGGCGTTCACATTCCAGCGGACAGCCAAGGATTCTCAAAGTTTGTTATTGCCAGCTACGCCAAACATCTCGAGGACGTGGTCACCTTGCGATTATTTGGCATTTTCGGGAAATACGAGGATTATCGGTACAAATTCATCTCCAATACGATTGCCAAACGTCTTGCCGGCCTGGATGTAACGCTATTCAGAGATGCCATTTATGACTATCTGGACGTAACCGATTTTTGCCACATTATCGAACAATTATTCGACCGAAACGTGCGCACTGGCGATTTCAATGTGACACCAGATGATTCGATCAAACTATCGCAAGTCATTGAAACAGTAGATCATTGCTTGAGAATCAACAAAGGCTATCAAATCGCAAATCCTGGTCTTGGAAAAACCTATACGGGATGCAACAA
>Ga0209211_10005262_pt1 | contig 19496 bp, 11 predicted proteins | sample RifGroA2_FD_183992 | JGI IMG/M metagenome (GOLD analysis project Ga0209211, IMG submission 183992) | Groundwater microbial communities from Rifle, Colorado, USA - Groundwater A2 (SPAdes) (version 2) | ecosystem: Environmental > Aquatic > Deep subsurface > Groundwater | place: Rifle, Colorado...
ATCCGAATAGGCGCGTCTTAGGCGTGGTGGTGCCGGTGGTGGAAGAGGCGATTAAACTAAGCCGTTATCATAGATTAGGCGTTATCGGTACGACCGCTACCATCAACTCTGGAGTTTACAAAAAAGAACTGGAAAAATTAAGAAATGACTTAGAAATTTTTGAACAGGCCTGCCCGCTCTTAGTCCCCTTAGTGGAGGAAGGTTGGATTGACAAGCCGGAAGCTAACATGATTTTAAAGAAATATTTACGGCCGTTAAAGGTTAAAGAAATAGATACTTTGTTGCTAGGTTGCACGCATTATCCATTGCTGCTTAAAGATATTTCTAGAATCATGGGAAAAAATGTTAAAGTCGTTAATCCGGCTGAAGTGGCAGCTGAAAGACTGGTTGTGTATTTGAATAAACATCAAGATTTAGAGAAGAAGTTAAATAAGAATAATCTGTTAGTTTTTTATACGACCGATGATGCCAGTAAATTTAAGGAATTGGGTCAGAAGTTTTTAGGGAAGAGTATTGGTGAGGCAAAGAAGATAGAACTATAAAAGTGTAAAATGTAAATAGCAAAGTTGAAAATGACAGTTTAAAATGAAAAATTGAAATGCTTCTATTGTTGTCATTGCGAGCGACTAAAAGGAGCGAAGCAATCCCTGGCTGGAAGGGATTTACCAGAGATTGCTTCGTCGCCCCCGAGTACAGGGCTTCTCGCAATGACAAAAAATTTTAAATTTTACATTGTCATTTTTCACTTTGAAATTTACATTTTAAATTATTCCTATGAACACCCTAGACAGCATAAAACAAAATATTGCCGAGATGATAAATCAGGCGCTAAAAAAAGACCTGGTTAAGCCAGCTGATTTAGTCTATCCGCCTAAGCCCGAATTCGGCGATTTAAGTTTGGCTTGTTTTAATTTGGCTAAAGAATTCAAAAAAACCGCGGTGGAGATGGGTGAGTTTCTAATTGGCCGGGTGGCTTTAAATGAAACGATCGTGGCGGCCAAAGCCATCGGGCCGTTTATAAATTTTACTTTTAATAAGCAAAAGCTGGCGCAGGGCGTGATTGAAGAAATATTGAAAGCTGAAGAGCGTTATGGCCTTAATAAAATAGGCAGGGATAAGAAAATTATGGTGGAATTCGCTCACCCTAACACCCATAAGCCCTTTCATATCGGCCATTTAAGAAATATTTTGACCGGCGAAGCCATGGCTAGAATCTTAGCGGCTAACGGCTATAAAATCATTCGCGCTAATTATCAGGGCGACATCGGGCTGCATATCGCTAAGTGCCTCTGGGGCATTACGCAACTTAAAAAAGAATACAAAGCGGCCGGCCGCGCTAGTTTGAAAGCGAAAGCTGAATTTTTAGGACAGGCCTATGCTTTAGGCAGTAAGAATTATGAAGAGAACGAAGCGGTTAAGAAAGAAATCATTGAATTGAACAAAAAGATTTATAATCAGGATAAAAGCGTTATGAGAGTATATCAGACGACCAGAAAATGGAGCTTGGATTATTTTAATGGCATCTATAAAAGAGTTAATACTAAGTTTGACCGCTTTTATTTTGAGTCAGAAGTTTTCGCTAGCGGCCGAAAGCTAGTTTTGCAGAATTTAAAAAAGGGAATTTTTCAGACAAGCCAGGGCGCAGTTATTTTTAAAGGCGAAGACTACGGCTTACATACTCGCGTCTTCATCAATTCTGACGGCAATCCGACCTATGAAGCCAAGGATATGGGTTTGGCCCAACTGCAATTTAAGGAATTTAAGCCAACCAAGATTCTTCATGTGGTCGGACCGGAGCAGGCCGAATATTTTAAGGTCATAATTAAGGCCTTGGAGTTAATTATGCCGGAGACAAAAGGCCGGGAGCAGCATTTGCGCTACGGTTGGGTAAAATTAAGGGAAGGTAAAATGAGTTCTCGGCTCGGCAATGTGGTTCTAGGCGAGTGGCTTTTGGACGAAGCCAAGCAGGCAGTGCTTAAAATAATGAAGGGCAAAAGGAATTTGAAAAATAAAGATGAAGTGGCGGAAAAAGTTTCTTTAGCCGCAGTCAAGTATTCTATTTTAAAAAATGGCGTCAATACGGACATCGCTTTTGGCCTGGAAGAATCAGTAAGTTTTTCCGGCGCTTCCGGCCCGTATCTTTTATATACTTACGCCAGGATCAATAGTATAATCAAGAAAACCAAGAAGTCAGCCAAGCACCAGGCAGTTGTAAATTATAGCGCTTTAACCGAAGCCAAAGAGGCGATTTTGGTCAATAAGCTGGCAAAATATCCGGAGATAGTCATGCTGGCCGGGAAAAATTTCGACCCATCGGAAATTGCTAAATATTTATTTGAATTAGCGCAGGAATTTAATGACTATTACCATAGCGTACCGGTTTTAAAAGCTAAAATTGAGATTCGGCAGGCCAGATTGGTTTTGATTATGGCGGTTAAGCAGACGCTGGCCAATGGTTTGGAGCTCTTGGGAATCGAGACAGCGGAAGAGATGTAGAAAATTATTATTACTTAGTAAATTATCCGTGAGATTGCTTCGTCGCTGAAGCTCCTCGCAATGACAAAAAACATATATGTTAAATAAAAAAAACGCAGTGACCATGGAAAAAATTGTGTCTTTATGCAAGCGCAGGGGGTTTATTTTTCCGGGTTCGGAAATTTATGGCGGGCTGGCCAACGCTTGGGATTACGGGCCGTATGGCGCGGAGCTAAAAAATAATATTAAGCAAAGATGGTGGAGGAAGTTCGTAGAGGAGCGGGAAGATATGGTTGGTTTGGACGCGGCGATTATAATGAATCCGGAAACCTGGAAAGCTTCGGGGCATCTGGATAATTTTAGCGATCCTCTGGCAGAATGCCAGAAATGTAAGAGTAGATATAGAACCGATCAGCTTATAGACGCGAAAATCTGCCCAAATTGCGGCGGCGAGATGTCCGCGCCCAGGCAATTTAATTTAATGTTTAAGACTTTTATCGGTCCGGCCGAGGAGAGCGCTAATGTGGCTTATTTAAGGCCGGAAACCGCGCAAGGGATTTTTGTTAATTTTAAAAATGTCCTGGATACCATGCGGCCGAAACTGCCGTTCGGCATCGGCCAGATCGGCAAGGCCTTCCGTAACGAAATCACGCCCGGCAATTTTGTTTTCCGCACGCGCGAGTTTGAGCAGATGGAAATAGAGTATTTTATCGCCATGCCGAAAAAAGATAAAGATTGGCAGGCGGTTTTTGAAAGTTGGCGTAAGGAAATGTTAGTCTGGATGAAAGAACTGGGGCTGGATGTTAAAAACAATGTTCATGAGCTCAATGTACCGGATGGAGAGCGGGCGCATTATTCAAAGAAAACCATTGATTTTGAATATGATTTTCCTTTTGGCAAAAAAGAACTCTATGGCTTGGCCTATCGCACGGATTATGATTTAAAACAGCACGCTAAACTGTCCGGCATTGATTTAACCTGTGCTGATGAAGCCGGTAATAAGTTTACGCCTCATGTGATTGAGCCGTCCTTAGGTGTGGAACGGACGGTTTTAGCGGTTTTGTGTGCGGCTTATAATGAAGAAAAAGTAAAAGAGGAAACCAGAACAGTAATGAAATTTCCTCATTGGCTGGCACCTGTAAAAATAGCGGTTTTCCCGCTACTAAAAAATAAGCCGGAACTAGTAAAAAAAGCCAAAGCCGTATTTGACGCGTTGAAAAAAGATTATATTTGCGAGTTTGACGATAATGGCAATATTGGCAAGCGCTATCGCCGGCAGGACGAAATCGGCACGCCTTTTTGCCTAACCGTGGATTTTGACACCTTAGAGAAAGGCGATGTGACCGTGCGCGATAGAGATACGATGAAGCAGGAGAGGGTGAAAATTGAAGAGTTGGGGGAGTATTTTGAGGAGAAGTTAAAATAATTTTAATAATTAACTAAAAATTATTATGCCAAAAAGAGAATTTAGCATGGAGTCTTCTGGAGTAAATCCAGAGCAAAGAGTCATCAAATTCAAGCAGTTCGACAAAGTAGTTCAAGGCAAAGTGGTCGGAAATTTGCTAGAAGGTGATTTTGAAGTTGAGTTGCTTGAAGACGCCCCCCCCCCTCTCTAAAGGAACGGTTATCTCGGTCGCAAAATTTGCAATCATCGAATAAAGCCAGGGGAATAATTAAATAGTCCCGACACTAATGAGCGTCGGGACTATTTTAGATTGGTGAATTTTATTTTTTCAACATCTTACTTAAATACTGTCCGGTGTATGATTTTTTATTTTTGGCGACTTCCTGAGGCGTGCCGGCCGCGACAATATAGCCGCCCTTATCGCCGCCTTCGGGGCCGAGGTCAATAACCCAGTCCACTGATTTAATGACATCAAGGTTATGCTCAATGATTAAAACCGTGTTGCCTTTATCAACCAGCTGGTTCAGAACATGAAGGAGTTTATGGATATCAGCAAAATGCAGACCGGTGGTGGGTTCGTCTAAAATATAAAGAGTTTTGCCGGTGGCGCGGCGGGATAATTCGGTGGCTAATTTCACTCTTTGGGCTTCGCCGCCGGACAGAGTGGTGGCTGATTGGCCTAATTTTACATAGCTTAAACCCACTTCATTCAGGGTGGCCAGTTTCTGGTAAATGGCCGGAATGTTTTTAAATAAACCCATAGCTTCTTCTATGGTCATGTCTAAAACTTCGGAAATATTCTTGCCTTTGCCGCCCAGCCGTTTGTCGCCGTAATGGATTTCCAGGATTTCTTTATTATATCTCTTGCCCTGGCAGACGTCGCAGGTAACATAAATATCCGGCAAGAATTGCATTTCAATTTTAATCGTGCCGTCGCCGCCGCAGCCCTCGCAGCGTCCGCCCGGCACGTTAAAAGAAAAGCGGCCGGCTCGGTAACCGCGGATCTTGGCTTCGGGCAGGGAGGCGAATAAATCGCGGATCGGGGTAAAAGCGCCGGTGTAGGTGGCGGGGTTAGAGCGCGGCGTGCGGCCGATCGGCGACTGATCAATATCTATAACTTTATCAATATGTTCTAATCCTTGAATTTTTTCATGCTTGCCGGCAGCGGTTTTAGCTCGGTAAAGACGTTGATTTAAAATTTTGGCTAAAATATCGGTTAGTAGCGTGGATTTACCCGAACCGGAAACGCCGGTGATGGCGATAAATTTGCCCAAAGGAAATTCCGCATCTATATTTTTTAGGTTGTGTTCGCTCGCGCCAATGATTTTAAGAGACTTGCCATTGCCAGGCCGGTACTTAGCCGGCGCCGGGATGGATTTTTTGCCGCTTAAGTATTGGCCGGTTAAAGATTTAGGATTTTTCTTTACTTGTTCAGGCGTGCCTTGAGCCACGAGTTGGCCGCCATGATCGCCAGCGCCCGGGCCGACATCGATCAACCAGTCGGCAGAGATCATAGTAGCTTCGTCATGCTCAACCACGATGACGGTGTTACCAAGGTCGCGGAGTTTCTTAAGCGTGCCGATCAATTTGTCGTTATCTCGCTGATGCAAGCCGATAGACGGTTCGTCTAAGATATAGATTACGCCCATTAAGGACGAACCGATTTGCGTGGCCAGCCGGATGCGCTGGGCTTCGCCGCCGGATAGGGTGTTGGCCGACCTGGCTAAAGTTAAATAATCTAAGCCAACATTAGATAAAAATTCCAGCCGGACGCCGATTTCTTTTATCAGTCGCAAGGAAATTTTTTTTTCGCGCGCGGTTAAAATGGAGGAATTTAATAAATCAGCGAAGAATTTTTTAGCTTGGTCGATGGGTTTAGCCGAGACGCCGTAAATTGATTGGCCGGCCACGGTAACGGCTAAAATTTCCGGTTTTAAACGTTTGCCTAAGCAAGTCGGACAAATTAAGACGCGCATGTATTGCTCAATCTCTTTCCGCACATAATCGGATTCGGTTTGGGCAAAGCGCTTTTCCAGATTGGGAATCACGCCTTCAAATTCGGTAGTCAGTTCGCCGGAAAAACGGTCGCTCTGGTAATCAACATTGTAATTTTTTCCGCCCGAACCGTAGAGCACGATGTTTAATTGTTCTTTGGTTAAATCTTTGACCGGCGTATTTAAGTCAAAGCCATGCGCTTGAGCCACCGTGCCGAGGATGCGCATTAACCAGCCCTGTCCGGCGACCGCGCTATGAGCCCAGGCGCGGATGGCGCCTTGAGCGATGGTTAAATTGGGGTTGATAATCAGCTTAGGGTCAATTTCTAATTTTGTGCCCAAGCCGGAGCAGTCGGGGCAAGCGCCATGAGGCGAATTAAAAGAAAAGTTGCGCGGTTCCAGTTCCGGCAAACTTAAGCCACATTTGGCGCAGGCCAGAAGTTTGGAGTAGGTGGTTTCGGTTTGTTCTCCCCCTGATAAGGGGGAGCTAGAGGGGGTTTTGTGATGCGGAGACATAACCCCCCTTAATCCCCCCTTGTCAGGGGGGAGAATTAAATCCCCCTTACCCCCTTTATTAAAGGGGGTAGTTGCGAAAATCGTTACTAAGCCATTGCCCAATTCCAGGGCTTTTTCCACGCTTTCGTTAAGCCGCGCCAAGTCTTCTTTGTCCTTGGTTATTTTAACGCGGTCAATGACGATTTCTAGACTATGTTTTTTTTGTTTATCAACCGGCAAATCTTCGGCTTCGGGCAAAGTGTAAATTACCTTGTCAAAACGCAAGCGCGAGTAGCCGGCTTTCTCTATGCCGCCGTAGACGGCTTTATGTTCGCCTTTTTTATCTTTAATTATTGGGGCCAGGATAATGACATCTTGGTTTAAAAAATTAGCTGTGATTTGGCTGATAATTTCATCCAGGGCCAGGGGCTTAATTTTTTCGCTGCAGAGAGGGCAATGTGGCTGGCCGACGCGGGCGTAGAGCAGGCGCAGGTAATCATAGATCTCTGTGATGGTGCCAACGGTGGAGCGCGGGTTATGAGTAGTGGATTTCTGATCAATGGAAATAGCCGGCGACAGTCCGTCAATGGAATCAACATCCGGTTTATCCATGACGCCGATAAACTGCCGGGCGTAGGCGGATAGGGATTCAACATAGCGGCGTTGGCCTTCGGCGTAAATGGTGTCAAAGGCCAAAGACGATTTGCCCGAGCCGGACAGGCCGGTGATGACTACTAATTTATCGCGCGGAATTTCCACGTCAATATTTTTTAAATTGTGGACGCGCGCGCCCTTGATTTTTATGGAGTTGGACATAAATTTTTTGTCATTGCGAGTGAAACGAAGCAATCTCACGAATGTCGAGCTGATGAGTGATTATTTTTTTGCTGGAATACCAAGTTTGTGAGATTGCCTGCCTACCGGTAGGCAGGCTTCGTCGCCCGAGTACGAGCTTCTCGCAATGACAGAGTGCGAGAGTTAAAACAATGCAATTCATTATAGGGTAAAAAATCGGTTTTGGCAAGTCTGCGCTCATCCAGCAAGATTTATGGATAAAAATAGAGCCAGGAGGGGATGTCTCTCTGGCTCGGAGTGGACTTCGGCCCACCGTTGGTAAGGGTTACTTCGGGAGTTCGTGCCCCACGACAGGGCAGGTAGCGAGCTTGGTAGTAATCGTACCCAAGTCGTACATGTCGCCGGCCGGGCACTTCAGGTCTTCGCCCATGCGGTTGGTCGCGCCGTACTTGTAGAGATCGTCGGCCGACACTTGATATGCATCCGGCTTCTTGCTTTCTTTGGAGAAAGCCGCCTTGGCGGCCTCGATGGTCCTGAGGTTCAGGACGCACCTGTTCTTATCTCTCGTTTGCTTGGCCCGAACGAAGTTCGGGATGGCGATGGCGGCCAAGAGGCCGATGATGGCGACGATGATTATGATTTCCATCAGCGTGAAGGCGGACGGCTTTCTGGATGTTTTCTTTTGCACGAGGTTAACTTTCTCCTAAATCAATCAGGATAGGGCTGGGTTAGCCATTGTTTTAGCAACCTTCATCAGCGTTGTGTTGAGGAAGCGTTCCTAATTGATTGCTGGCCAAAGCTTAGTATATTATTAGCTAAAAGTCAAGATCGCTTTTGTAATGTCATTGCGAGCGACCGCAGGGAGCGAAGCAATCTCAGGTATTTGGTGTTTAGCTAGAAAGTCTATTATTTACTAGTTCAACATTCGTGAGATTGCTTCGGTCGCTCTCGCTCCCTCGCAATGACAAATTTCCCTGCCCCCTTTGCCAGACGGACAGAAAGGTGGTAGGGTAATAATATAATTTCTGTTTATTTTTATGACCAACTCTTTATTTATTTTGTTTTTTGTAATTTTAATTATCGGCTTGGGGCTGGTGATTTTTCTTTTAACTAAGCGAAAAGACACTGGTGACGGGGAAAAATTAGCGGCCATGATGGATCGTCTCGGACAACTGGCTGATCAGAATCGCGAATTAAGGCAAGCCATGGACGGCAAGTTAGCCGAAACCCATCGCTCTAACCAAGTGCAGTTTTCCCAGACCGCGAAAATTATTTCCGATGTCACGGAGAAATTAACCAAGCTGGATGAAACTAACAAGCAGGTAGTGAATTTTTCCGCCCAGCTACAGAACCTGCAGGACATTTTAAAAAACCCAAAGCAAAGAGGCGTTTTAGGCGAATATTTTTTAGAAGAAACCTTAAAGAACGTTTTGCCGCCCAATTCCTACCAGATGCAGTATGCTTTTAAGGACGGCACCATCGTTGACGCCGTGGTCTTCGTTAAAGATAAGATTATTCCGGTGGATTCAAAATTTTCTTTGGAAAATTATGAAAAGATTTTAAATACCAGCGACGCGGCGGCGAAAGAGAAATTGGAAAAATTGTTTAAGATGGATTTAAAGACGCGCATTGATGAAACCTCTAAATATATTAAGCCGGCGGAAAAGACCATGGATTTCGCTTTTATGTTTATTCCTTCCGAAGCGATTTATTATGATTTGCTAATTAATAAAGTCGGCGCCGTGCAGGTTAATACCCGCGATTTAATTGAATACGCTTTTAAGGAAAGGCATGTCATCATCGTTTCGCCAACCTCGTTTTTGGCTTATTTGCAGACGGTTTTACAGGGTTTAAGGGCTTTGCAAATTGAAGAGAGCGCCAAAGACATACTGCAAAATGTGCAGAAATTAGGCCGGCATATTTTAAGTTATGATGATTTTATGAGAAAGTTGGGCGTCAGCATGTCCACGACGGTGAGCCATTATAACAATGCCTATAAAGAATTCGCCAAGATTGATAAAGATGTGGTGAAAATTACCGCAGGGGAGAAAAAGATTGAGCCGGTTTTGCTTGATAAGCCGAATTTGGAATAGGTTTTTTGCCCTAAGCTCAAACAGTCCTCACTTCAAAAATCACTAGTTCCGACCCGCCGCCTCCATAATTATTTGTTGAAATATTAACATGAGATTTAAAGATATTTATTCGGAAAATTTTTTAAGTCTAAAGGAGGCAATCGTGAGAACGGTTGCCTATTTTGATATGTTTGATTATGCCCTGACTAGCTTTGAGATATGGCAGAATCTGTCGAAGAAAAACCAGTTGATGGAAGTGGTTGACGCTTTAGAACAGGGTGTAGAGGTACTTGAAAGCAGGAATGGTTTTTATTTTTTGGCCGGACGCGGCCTTACGGTGGAAACGCGTTTGGCTCGCTATACGGCCACGGACAGAAAATTTAAGCGCGCTCTCGCGCTCATGAAAATTTACAAATTTATTCCTTGGCTAAAAATGGTAGCCATGGGCAATTTAATGGGCGCGCATAATCTAAGGGAAGAGAGCGATATTGATTTATTCATCGTTACTCAAGCCAAGAGAATCTGGCTGACCAGGTTTTTTTGTGTTCTGGTAGCGAAAGTTCTTGGTTTAAGACCTAGCCAAGGCCGGAGTCGGGACAAAATTTGCTTAAGTTTTTTTGTGAGTGTTGAGCAGATGGATTTAAGCGGGCTGATGCTGAATAACTCCCCTCACCCCCTCCTGTCAGGGGGGCAAATAAAATCCCCCTTACCCCCTTTATTAAAGGGGGCTAATAAGGCGGATATTTATTTTATCCATTGGTTGGCTAATTTAACGCCCATCTACGATCCGCCGGGAGTCTATGAAAAGTTTATTTTAGCCAATAGCTGGTTAAGAGACTATTTGCCTAACTGGCAGAGCCGGTTAGTTTCGCCGCGCCGTAATGGCGGTTCAGCCCGGCCGGAGTTTTATGGCGAGATGATTGATCTATTTATTGGTGGGTTGGAGTCCTGGTTCAAAAAACAGCAGCTTAAACTATTGCCGGAGGAACTGCGAGGACTTAAAAATTTGGACACGCGCGTGGTAATGAACGGCCAGATCATTAAATTGCATGCCAATGACAGAAGAGAGGAATATAGAGAGAAATATCTGGAGAAAATGGATGGCTTGTTGTAGTATGTCATTGCGAGCGACCGACCCGCCCGCCATCGCTACGCTTAGGCGTTAGCGGGCGCGGAGGGAGCGCGGTCGTCGCTACGCGAGATCTGGCGTAGCCATGACAATCTCACGAACGGTAAGAGATAGTTATAATTTGATGGTGACGAGATTTAATGAGATATAGGTATATGTTGAGATTGCGAAGCTTGTCCCGAGCAGTAGCGAGGGATCTGTGTTTGCTCCTCACAATGACAAGTGTACATATGAAATATCTAAACAAAACAATCGCCTACGGTTTGTATCTCCTGGTTTTTCTTCTGCCCCTGCAAACGCGCTGGATTATCAAAGCCGGCCAGCTTAATCATGGGCCGTGGGAGTATGGAACATATAGTTTATATGCGACGGATATAGTATTGGCTTCACTTTTGCTATTGTTTATTGTTTGTAAATTTTTAATTTCCCCCCCTTCGCCGAAGCTGCGGAGGACAAGCAATTTTCCCTGCCCGAGGCAGGACAAGCAATTTTCAAGCAATTTTCAATTTGTAAATTTTCAAACAAAATTTAAAGAACCGATTTGGTGGTTTATCGGAGGATTAGTTTTGGTTTCGGCGGTGTCGTCCGTTGGCGCGGCCGATAAGCTATTGGCATTATATAAGTTTGGCTGGCTGATTCTTGGCTTGGGTTTATTTTGGCTGGTCGCGAGCGCTAATTATGATCGGTTAAAGTTAGTCTACGCCATAGGCGCTGGCGCGTTTCTATCGGCCGGTTTAGGGATTTGGCAGTTTTTAAGCCAAGCCACCTTCGCTAATAAATGGCTGGGGTTGGCTTGGCATCGGGGAGCTGATTTAGGCGCGTCGGTAATTGAGGCGGTGGGCGCGGACGGCGTCGGCGAACGATGGCTAAGAGCGTATGGGGGGCTGGATCATCCGAATATATTGGGTGGCATGTTGGCAATTGGAACACTTTTATTGATAGAACAAATTGTTGTTAGGGAACGAGTAAGTAATTTTCCCTCCTTCGCTAAAGCTGCGGAGGACAAGCAATTTTTTCCGCCCGAGGCAGGACAAGCAATTCCCCTCTCTTCGCCAGGGTTGCGGAGGACAAGCAATTTTCAAATAATTTTCAATGATAAAATTTTTAAATATGTCGATTGGTTTCTGTTGTTAGTATTTACGGCCGGGTTGTTTTTTTCTTTTTCCCGCAGCGCCTGGCTGGCGCTAGCCGCTGGCTTGATAGTGATGGTCATCTTGGCGGTAGGGCGCGGAAATTTAAAATTGCAAAAGCCGTTGGCGGAGACAATCTTAGTTATGGGGATTCTCTCGCTGATTCTTTTCAGCCAATATCAGAATTTAGTTGTCTCGCGCCTGGCTGGCGAAGGCCGACTGGAGAATAAATCAAATTTTGAACGGCTGGCGTCGTATCAAGAATCTTGGCGGATCATAAAGAATAATTGGCTGCTCGGCGTTGGCCCGGGCAATTATACTTTGGCCTTGCGTAATAAAATTATTCCCGACCAAGACAGTTATTATTATCAGCCGGCACATAACGCGTTTTTGTTAGTCTGGGCAGAGATTGGAATAGGGGGATTGATATTTTTTGTTGGGGCGGTAATTTACTTGTTTGTGAGATTGCTTCGTCCCCAGCCCCAGTTTCTTAAACTGGGGCTGGGCTCTCGCCATGACAGTCGGACGGCAACTTTAATTACGTTGATTGTTTTGCTGTCGCTTGACCATTGGCTGGTTAGTTTGCATTTTGGCGGGTTGTTTTTTTGGCTGGTTTTGGGCCTGGTTTATGGGAAAAAATCGCAAAATACTTGATACTTAATATCAAATTTTATCGCCAAGACAATCTAATTTCTTTTATAATAAGTTTACAAAAACTCTCTAAAGTTGTATAATTTTTATGAGGTAAGGCTATAAATATCAGTCTGATGGTTTAGTTTTTTATTTTTTAAAAAAATATTTGTCCTCCGTAGTCCCGCCAAGCGCGATGAAAGGGAAAAAATACAAAATGGAGAATCAGCCTCAAAATATTATCTCTAACACGGCGCTCGCGGCGCCCGACGCAACGCTTAAGCTAACGGCTCAGTTGCCGCCTAATGTTGTCATAAAAGATTTGAACGTAATTTATAATCAAGGTAAATTAAACGAGATCAGGGCGTTGGATGGCGTAAGTTTAGAAATATTTCCTCAAGAATATGTGATTATTTTTGGCCCTTCAGGTTGCGGTAAATCAACTCTTTTATATTCCATCGCCGGCCTGCAAAAACCGACCAGCGGTCGAGTCTTAGTGGATCAGGAAGACATCGGCGCTTATAACAATCGGCAAACTGCCTGGTTTCATCGCCAAAAAATAGGCATGATTTTTCAGTCATTTTATTTGATTAGCTCTTTGAACATCTTGGAAAATATTTGTTTGCCTAAAATTTTTGCCGGCCAGATGATAAAAGATATTAAAGCCGGGGCGATTGAGCTGCTTAAACGTTATAATATTTTAGAACAAGCCGCTAAATTTCCCGCCGAGCTTTCCGGCGGGCAAAAGCAGCGCGTCGCCGTCATTAGATCTTTAATCAATAATCCAGAAATTATTTTAGCGGATGAACCGGTCGGCAACCTGGATTCTAAATCCGCGCATGTGGTTATGACTATTTTCAGGGAGCTTAATGAGGTGGAAAAAAAAACCGTTATTTTAGTCACGCACGATCCAATTCATTTGCAATATGGCAATAAAATCGTGCATATGATAGATGGGAAAATAGTCAGAATAGAATTGAAACACAAAAGAGATCCTGACGTGGACAGTTATATTTTTAGGGAAGGCAAAGTCAGGGAAGATTTGGTGCAGCGGAGCTATGTCGGCGGCGAGTATATACCAACTAGTTTGCGGCTTTTAATGCGGTCATTCAAAGGCTTGTCGTCCGATCGGATCGGCAATTTGCTGGTGCCGTTTAAGGCACAGCAGATCTTTTCCCACTTGTTTTTTTCCATGACTAACGATCAAATTGAAAAAGCCGTAAAAAAATTAGAAAGTTTTTTGTATTTTAAGGATAGTTTCCATAATTTTTTTGAACAGTTGGATTTACCGATAGAAGAAGGCGGAGCCGGCTGGGATAAGCGTTTGGCGAAAAGATTTTCCGATAATGCCAAGCAGCTCGTTTATCAGGCGGGCAAAATAGATTTTGCCAATAAGGAACAAAGCGCCTGGGAGTTGGCCGGTTATGTTAACTCTCGGCTGGAATTAAAGCTGGATGAAGCGACATTGAATAAGTTATCAAAAATAATTTTTGACCGGCTGGGCAACCATATTGGCAGAGATGAATTTAAAAAATTGCTTGATCTGCCGATAAAAGAGCGGGGATTGGGTTTTAATAGAAGGGTAGTTGAAAAAATTTCCAAAGAGATAGAGTTGTTGTTGTTGTTGCGTTATTAATCATTTAGTTCTTAGAAAATATTTATTAAAATAGCTTGTGGGGGCGAAGATATTTATTTTGAGCGCATACGAAATTGTAGCGATTTTTCTTCAAAAAAAATCGCCCAAATTTCGTCGTAAGCGAAAAACAAATATCTTCGCCCCCATAGCCAAATAAAAAATGGGATTTTGGAATTTATTAAAATTTTCCACCAGAATGTTTAAAGTCAGAACCTCTAGGACATTCTTAACAATTTTAGGCATGGGCGTGGGCATTGGGGCAATTTTATTTTTAGTCGCTTTAGGATTCGGCATCCAAAAGACTCTCTTAGAAACTATCACCACGGCTGACGCTTTGCTAACTTTAGACGTTTATCCTAGTGAATTTAAGAAAGACATCAGTCCGGAGGACATGCTGAACATCAAGAGAATTCCTGGCGCGGATTTTATTAGTCCAGTTTTGGAAATCGTCGGGCGATTGAAGTATCGCGGCCTGGTGGCGGAGGCGAAGATTGTCGCCGTTGATGAGAATTTTTTAAATCTCGAAGGATTAAAAGTGCTTCAGGGAGAAAAGTTTAGCAGCCATAACACCGGCGGGGCGATTATCTCTAGCGCTTTAGCCAAAGTTTTTGAGAAAACTCCAGATGCCATGCTGGGGGAAAACATAACCATATCTTTTGCCAAGAACGACGGCAATTTGGAAGAAAAAGGCGAGGCGGATTATAAAATAATCGGTTTGGTCGATAAAAAAGATGTTATGGTTTATGTCAATCAAAAAAGTTTAAATGATTTTTTTTCGGTTTTTGCTTACAGCCGGCTCAAGGTTAAATCAGTTTCTAGCCAAGCGCTGGATGATTTAAGAAGCCGGATCGCCGGCCAGGGTTTTATGGTTTCAGCTTTGACTGATATTATTAACCAGGCGGAAAAAACTTTTCAGGTAGTCAGGATAATTCTTGGTTTTTTTGGGGCGATTGCTTTAATCGTCAGCGCCATCGGCATGTTTAATACCATGGTAGTAACGCTCTTAGAAAGAACGGAAGAAATTGGCATCATGAAATCAATCGGCGCCTCTGATCATGATATTCTCTGGATGTTTGTTTTTGAATCAACGATTATGGGTTTTTTAGGCGGGATAATTGGCCTAGCGCTCGGGCTTAGCGGCGGAATTATTTTTAATCTGTTATTTAATTTTTTCGCTCAAAGAATGGGCGGCTACGCGATTTCTCTTTTTTATTTTCCCGGCTGGTTTTTACTTTCCATTTTAGCGGTTGCTACCTTAGTGGGGTTTTTTACCGGCTTAATTCCGGCGCGGGAAGCCAGTAAAACCGACCCGTTGGAAGCTTTAAGATATAAATAATAAAAGCGCATATTTAGAAAAAATTTATAGGGCAGTTGGCTGGGATTAGTAATTTTTTCGTTGCGGAACTCGGCCAGCTGCGCAGGGCCTCAAACAGTCCTCACTTTAAAAATTACTAATCCCAGCCAACTGCTAAGTAAACATTTAGTATTATAAATAATTTTAATATGGCCATGGAACCGGCTGACAACGAAGTTTCGCCTCCAGCAGAGGCGGGATCTCCCAAAAATGAGACTTTGACGAAAGAAGCGGCTTTAGCAGAAGCTAAAGAAAAGCGCAACCGGCGGATTATGGCCTGGATTATTATCATTTTGTTGCTTTTACTCGGCTTAGTTTTTTTATTGGTAATGTTTTTATGGCCTAAACCGAATATTTATGGAGGCAAGATTGATGTCAAAGAGCCGGCCAGTACGATTAATGTTAATCAGAATATTATGCTCGCGACTACGACCGTGGCGGCTAAGAGAGCTAAAGCCATTGCCGAGAGCGAGAATTTTGCTCTGCTGCAAATCAATCTTGAAGGGTCAGGCACCAACGTTTTTGATTTAGGCGAGAGCGAAATGTTCACGCTGAGTAATGTAGTCAGCGAGCTTTATTCTACTAAAGAAAGTGATAAGACCGAAATTAGAGTGGTGATTAGCTGCCAAACCAGCAAGCGGGCTTACGTTGAAGTAGAATATTTTAAGAGCGGAGAGAAAGACAAAAGAGTTTTTAAAGATACTTATTTGGGCTTTAACCATATCCTAGTAATTCCGGCGTTGGATCCAGACTCGGTTTATAGATATTCTTTGAGCGCTACCGATCTTAATCAAACTACGATATATTCCGAACAGTATGTTTTTTATACCGGAGCGGACAGTATCTCGTTAATAGATGTTTTAGGCAATGCCGCGCAGAAAGTTTTTGGCTGGGCTTTGGAAAGATAGTTTTTTAGTTAGGGGCCGCAATAAGATTGGACTAAGCTTAATTAAATTTTCTACTGCGGAACTCGGCCAGCTTCGCAGGGCCTCAAACAGTCCTCGCACGAAAATTCAATTAAGCTTAGTCCAATCAGTCACTTAAATTTAAGGATTAAATCCATCTGGCAATAAGATGGATTTTTGTTATATTAATTATTTTGCGTTGTTATTAGATAGAGGTTTGGTCAGAAAATCAATGACTGATTTCAGGAGCTTTATTGGATGAAGTTATGACCGAATTTAACTCTTTAATTCTTTTACCAGGCCAGCCAGAGGGCGGGGATGACAATAGCGAAACTGTGGATAAGACGCCATAATCCATGGCTAGAGAAAACTGCCTAAAACTAGGCGGTTTTTTGTTTTATAAATTTAAATTAAGTTAAAAAATCGTTATAAATATTTTATAAGATAATGATAATCTTATATTTGAACTAAAATAAGCGCAAAACCAAGTCTTGGCTAGACAATTCATGATCTTGAATTTTAGTGGGCTTTTATGTTTTAAAATGTTTGAAACAGAGAAATTTATTGCCTCATAAAAATAGTACATTTAAACGGGATTTTATGGTATAATATAGTTATAAATTTGATAAGCATTTGATAATCGTTTGATAAGCATTTAATTTGATAAGACAATAATCCTATTTAAACTAAAATTAAATGAATTTAAAGATAAAAATAAGCAAAAATTTTAATTAAATTTTGGACTCAAATATTTGACACATCCCCATGCGTCGAACTCCCCAGAATGAAAACAAAAAGTTAGTGCCTTTGCGCCGGCTAGCCGAGACAAGCTCTTATAGTTTTGGCTATATTTCTATTTTGGTGCAGAGAAAAAAATTAAAGGCCAAAAAAATCAGTAATAAATATTACTCCACCTTAGAGTGGTTTCAAGAATATTTGGATTTGCATGCTAGAGATTCTAAGAAGCCAAAAACCAGTTTAGAGCAACTGGCCGCTAGCGACTTAAAAAGTCAGATTAATAATTTAGTGGAGCAAGTCATTGTTGAGAAGCTGGACGCTAAAGTCACGCCACCAGACGAATTTGTCAAGTTGGAAGATTTATCTTCCGCCGCTTGGCTCGGTCAACCGGCCTGGCCGGAAGCAGCGGCAGTAGCGGAGGTAAAAAGTTTGGCGGAAATTTTAGATAAGCAATTAGTGCCGGCTGCCGAGGCGCCGAGCACAGCCGCTGAAAAAAACATACTCGACTTAGCGGCGCCGGAAAATAAATTAGCTGGCGCCTGGGGGAATGATCTTCGCCAGGGAGAAAAGAAATTGGCAGCGGCTATCGAGCTGACCGCCGGCCTTAAAGAACTAGAAAAAGAAATAGCGCCGGTCAAAACCGCTGGGGTTGATATTAGACAGTCCATTGCCGGCAAATTAAAAAAATTCCTATTTTTAGTTTTTAAAACTTCGGCCACCGCGTTGGTGGTTGGCCTGGCCATCATCGGCCTAATTCAGTTCGCGCCTCAAGAATTAAAGCTTAAGCAAGTTCAAGCGGCTTTTTTAAATTCAGCGCAAGCCCTCAAAGTAAATTTAGCACGCGCGCTTAAAGTCAATTCAGCGCGTGACTTACAGTATGGCTTATCTCGAGTTTTGGAATCTCACTCGGTCAAAGCAGTCGCCAGCTTAGGCCAGGGCATAGATCGGGCGTCAGCTAGTTGGCAGTTTGCTTTTAATCAAGCTAAGCATATCGCCGATAATATCTTACCGGCGCAATACTACTTAGAACCGGCAACTCGCTTCAGGAACAAGATATTGGCATTGGTTGGTCTGGATAATTACCGGGATTCAGCCGGCCAGGTCGCCGGCGAAACTGAAATCGCGCCCGCGGAGCTCAAACCACTCACGCCAGCCAGGATTGCCGTTGGCGCCGACGCCTCGCAGACTTCAGTTCAAACAGTTAGCCTGCCGCCGGCGACGGCTCGGAGTATGGAAATCCTGGCGCTGGTTACTGACAAGCAAGGTAAAATAGCGGATGGAGAGTATGATGTCCGCTTCGCTCTTTATAATAAAAATCGAACTACCGCTGACGCTTATCCTTCCAATACTGACCAGAACAATAAAGTCTGGGAAGAAACTCAAAGAGTAACGGTTCAGAACGGCGCCTTAAGAACTTTCCTCGGGCAGACCAAGGATCTGCCTCTCTTAACTATGTTATCGAGCGACCAATATTATCTTGGCATCCGCATCGCCGCTGACAGCGAAATGACTCCTAGAAAAAAAATGCCCGCGCCGTTTTATGCTTTCAACGCCATCAATGCTGCTCGCCTGGGCAACAGAGTCGTTGGCAGCCAAGCCGGCAACATACCGGCGCTTAATAGCGCTGGCAAAAATGCCGGTCGGCTTGACTACTCTCTTATGCCGGCTGAAGTTACTGATTTTATCTCGGCCTTCGCGGGCGGCAAGACCAATCAATCGTCCGGGACTACAACTCTCGCGGCCAATATGATTAACATAAAATTCGGCGGCACCGGCTTAGGATCATATGCTAAGGGCGATATGCTTTATTATGATTCGGGCGATAGCTTAACTAGGTTGGCGATCGGGCAGGAGGGGCAAGTTTTATCAATTGTCAACGGCGCGCCGGTTTGGTCCAACTCTAAGAGTTCAACCATAGTTTTAGGCGGTGGTGGTGGCGGCACGACTTATACGGCCGGTAGCGGGCTAACCATAAGTGGAACGGTTATCAGTTTGAATACTACATTAAGCACCGTTACCCAAATCAGCAATATCAGTTTGCTGTCTAACGCTTCGGCCGATTTAACTTTGCAAACCACGACTTCGGGAAATATTATATTAAGTCCGGCTAACTATGTCGGCATCGGCACGACTTCGCCCTACGCCAAACTAACTGTCTGGGGCGCAAGCGATGGAACCAACCAACTGGTTAATTTTGTCAATAGCGCCTCTACCACAATATTTACGGTTTTGGAAAATGGCAAAGTTGGCATTGGGACTTCAACACCGGCCTATCTTTTAGATATTCAAGGCGATATCCGGATTGCTGGCGCTGGCCGGCTTTATTTTTCGGACGGTACTTCTCTCTACACCGCCGGCTTAGGCGATGCTGGTTCGGTTTCAAGTGATGGCGACGCTATCGTCACCGCCGACCGGCTTAATGTCGGTACCGGCAATGTGGTTTTAAAGACCGGATCCAGCACTAGGTTGATAGTTTTAAATAACGGTAATGTCGGCATCGGCACCTCCACGCCATATTCTAAGCTGACCGTCTGGGGATCGGACATTGGAACCAACCAACTGGTTAATTTTGTCAACAGCGCTTCTTCCAGTTTGCTGACGATTTTGGAAAACGGCAACGTCGGCATCGGCACCACCAACCCCAACTACAAACTGGAAGTTAACGGCACGGCCTCTACCAGCCAACTCTACATCGGCCAGCTGACCGGTCCGCTCCAGGCCATTAACGGTTTAGTTTC
>Ga0209211_10005263_pt1 | contig 19496 bp, 23 predicted proteins | sample RifGroA2_FD_183992 | JGI IMG/M metagenome (GOLD analysis project Ga0209211, IMG submission 183992) | Groundwater microbial communities from Rifle, Colorado, USA - Groundwater A2 (SPAdes) (version 2) | ecosystem: Environmental > Aquatic > Deep subsurface > Groundwater | place: Rifle, Colorado...
ACACTCCGGTCTCGACCGACCTGCTCACAGCGCTTCTCTCTACGAGTACGAGGCCCGCTACTACCACGGGCAAGAAGACCGCAACGGCGACGCCCTCCGTGTTCGAGCAGTTGAGTGCGTTTGCAGGCACACAAACCCAGCCGACCACAGCTACGACCTCGAGCACACCTCTTGTACTCGTCATTACAAGTCAAGACTCCGTGAGCCTTCAATCGCAACAGGCGGTGCAGGTCTCTTCCACCAGCACGACATCGCCGGGAACCTACCAACTCGCTCCGACGCAACAGACATTCATCTCGCCCGACCTCGCCGGCAGTCCCGCGGCTTCCCAATACTCGCCGCAGCAGAGCTCCGGATTTCAAAGTGCGCTCGCAAATCTGAAAGCTATTGTCCTGCGCGCGCTCGAATACCTGAGGCCGTTCGGGGGAAGGAGTATCGGAAGTTCTGATGATATCGATTATTCCGCTGAATAACGACTGCTATACTTCTCCCATGACCGCGGACGCATGGAAATTCTCCGGCATTCTGCTTATCGCCGGATTTCTTTCATTCGTAACTGTCATACCCGCCTTCGCGGCCGAAGGTATTCCGAGAGGTGCCCGTCCGGCAACGAAAGCGGACATACCGCTCATGGAGGCGGCGGGAATACAGAATCCGACAGTCGGCATGCTGTGGGACCCGAGCAATCCGAATACGGGGCAAGCGGCCGGAGAGACAAAACAGTGGCTCCAGAAGCACGCGACCACGGGCTCGAACGTCTCGTGTTTCAATCCGGAATTCGCGGTGAAGATAAAAAACCTTATGGAGGCGGTGCCCGGCGGAATCCCGAATATCACAAGCGGATATCGGGGACAAGCCGCACAGGAGAGTGCCTATGCGCGTCGTGCCTCACAAGTCCGCTGGTGCGAGGGATATCACAATTACGGTATGGCGGCCGATTTCAACGGCGCGAGCGCGCAAACCCTGCAGTGGATGCGCGTGAACGCACCACGCTTCGGGTTGAGTCCCGTGAAAACACTGAACCCCATGACGGGCTGCTCAAGAATACCGGGCTCCAAATTCTGTGACGCGGGACATATCGAGGAATTAGGCCGACTGCCTTCACGTGATCAGTGCGGCGTCTGCGCGAACGACAAAGGGAACGGAATCCTCCCCGGAGGCGGAGGGCGGTCGGCCCCCTCTTCGCCTCTCTCCACCGCCATCAGGAACGCCGTCAACCCGCAGCCGGCAATGCAGTCGCCGCCCGCGCAGCCGCTTCCACAACAACTTCCGCAACAGACGCCGACCGCGTCGGCTCCGCCGCCTCTCGGTACCCCGAACACGACGCCGTACCAGCCCGGTACCTGCGCGCCGCAATTCTATTGCTCCAATAACAATCTCTACTACCGGACGAGCAGTTGCGTGGACCAGATCAATCAGGTCTGTACCAAGGGGTGTTCGGGAACTTCGTGCATAGACACTCCGGTCTCGACCGACCTGCTCACAGCGCTTCTCTCTACGAGTACGAGGCCCGCTACTACCACGGGCAAGAAGACCGCAACGGCGACGCCCTCCGTGTTCGAGCAGTTGAGTGCGTTTGCAGGACCGACCGTTGTTACGGTCACGACGAACGTCGCGACCTCGGTCGACCTCACGGGCCTCTACGGGCAAGGAGTAATGACGCTGAATGGAGTTCCGCAGACACAGACAGCTCCCGGTACGCCCGGCAATTCCTATCAGCTCGCTCCGCCGGGTTCACAGCAGACCTTCATTTCGCCCGACCTCGGCCAAAGCGCCGGTACGTATACGAATCCGCCGCAACAGTCGACATTCCAAAAAACGCTCGCCGACATGAAGGCGGTCGTGTTACGGATACTCGAGTATCTGCGGCCTTTCGGCAGGTCGGGTGGAGTAGACAACTATCCGGAGAGCGAATGATATGATTGTCATCCCCTCAGTCGTCGTGGTATAGTGCCCGCACCAAATGGGATTCACCAAATACACATCGCAGGCGGAAAAGGTGCGCATCCGCATGAACGAGGGCATCCGTGCCGCGCAGGTACGGGTATTGGGGCCTGAGGGCCAAAACCTCGGCGTCATGGCGACCCGCGACGCCTTCCTCAAAGCGCAGCAGATGGGACTCGACCTTCTTGAGATATCGCCCAATGCCGATCCGCCTGTCGCCAAGATCACCGATTACGGCAAATTCAAATACGAGCAGAAGAAAAAAGAAAAGGAGGTCAAATCGAAAGCGCACGTCACGGAGACAAAAGTGACGCAGGTGAAAATAGGCACTTCCGAGCGCGACATGCACATCAAAGCATCGAAGGCCGCCATCTGGCTGCGCGAAGGGCACCGCGTGAAAGTCGACCTCTTCCTCTGGGGCCGCTACAAATACATGGAATTCGAGTTCCTCAAGGAGCGGCTTGAACGCTTCCTTGCGGTCATTCCCGAAAGCTATCGTGTAGCCGAATCCATCCAAAAGGGACCGAAAGGGCTCTCGGTGGTCTTGGAGCGCGACCCTGCTTCGCGCAAGGCTTCGCAGGGCGCGGCCCCTCAAAAAGCCCCGCAACCAAAGCCGGAAAAACCCGCCGCAACTTCTCCCCAAGCGGAGTAGGCGGCGGGCGGGATTTTGCCGCCTGCGGGACTTTCGCACAATGTCCTCGTCGGCAAAATCCCGCCCGCCGCCATCAGCTTGCAATCTCTCCTTTTTCTGGCACAATGGCGCGACTGTGAAATCAAATAAATCATTCTCGAAACGCCTCCGTCTCACGCGCCGCGGCAAGATAGTCGCGCGCGTACCGGGGCAGAACCACTTCAATGCCAAGGAGTCCGGCAGAGGGCGCATGCGCCGCCGCCGGCAGGGTGCGACCGAAATGACCCTCCAGGACCGCAGCCGCTATCTTTCAAGCTGATATATGTCCAGAGTAAAGCGCGGAGTGATGAAGAATAAGCACCGGAAGAATATCCTTTCTCAGGTGAAGGGGTACCGTTTCGGACGCTCCACAAAAGAGCGCGTCGCCAAGGAGGCAATTCATCACGCGGGCGTTCATGCGTTCCGCCACCGGAGAGCGAAGAAACGCGAGTACCGCAATCTCTGGACCTTGCGCATCAATGCCGCCGCGCGTCCCCTTGGTATCACCTACTCACGGCTCATCAGTGCCCTCAAGAAAAAGGAGATCGCGCTCGACCGCAAGGTGCTCGCCGCGCTCGCAAAGGATCATCCCGAAACCTTCACGCGTCTCCTCGGAAGACTCAAGTAATTTTCACGTTATACTTTGGAGATGAGTCGATCTCCAATTGAAGAGGGTTCGTTAAAGAACGTGAGATCTCCTCGCGTTCCGGAAGATCAAGTCCGGATGTTACAGGCTCTGGTCAAAGGACATGCTATCGGCGAGAAATATGACCCAAAATACTTGGGCGCGGGCAGTGAACAAATTGTGTATAGCATACCTGACCACCTCGGCATAGTCGCGAAAGTGGCATATTTAACCTTCCAAAAAAGCATCGACTGGAATATTGCGCATGGTCAACCTGCTGATTCTCTAACGCCTGAATTGAAAGGTGCTATGGATGCGGATATCCATGCCGAACGGCTTCGTTTCGAACGCATGCGGGAATATTTCGGGTACGACCATGTTCTTCCACAGCGCAGATATGTCATAAAACTGCCAACTTCGCCGAAGCTTCTTGCGGCCGTTTACGGGCGCGCGGGCGCGAAACCGCCCGAGGGTGTACGAGAGGCGGCTGCGGTATTGACCATCCAAAAGCGCTCGGAGGGTTTACAGGATCCGAAAAGTCTAACGCTCGTATATCGGGATGGTCTGCAACATCCAACGGCGAGAGCGTTGTTAGACGCAGCAGGAGCCGACGAGGGGTTAAAAAAAGCTCTGAAGGATTTTTGCGTGCGTTGTATTCGTTATACGAACCAGACCGGAGAAATAATCGACATGGGGATGCCGGACAATGTCGTTTTTTATCATCGGACCGGGAAGTGGGCGTATGAGATCGTTGATGGATTATATCCCCAAACGAAAAACGCAATCGAGTCGATGCGCAAAAACCGTGCAAAGAATGAGGCGGGTATCCAGCTAACGGAAGATGGTGCTAAGGATATGCAAAATGGAAGCGATTACGTGCAAACAATGAACAGTTTTGCAGAGCGACTCAATCTTCCTGACAGAGTAGCCATCGCACCGATAATTGGAGAGCGAGCAGAAGCAATACAAACGAACATTCTGAATTTCAGGGAGTCCGATGAGTGGAGAGGTCTCCCGGAAAAACAACGCTCGTTGCAGACCGTGCTTTCAGGAGAAAGCGAACTTAATACTCAAAAAGTGTATTCTCTTGCCTCTTCTCACCTTCAAGATCTCATGCTATCTCCCGACGACCCTCGCTCAACCGGTGACAAGCTCCACGCTCAATATGATACAGGCGTGAACATCGCTGAACTCTCGAAGCAAAAGCCCCTCGAACGATATAAATTCTATCTATCTTTGGACCTGGGGACACCCAAGAAACAGGCGGACGCCAAGACGTTCTCGCGCGAGTTTATACAGCGGTGTCAAAAACAACATCTTTCAATAACGAGTAAGTCCTTCAAACACGATTACGATAGTTGGAATATCTATACGTGGCACCCGAAGGAGGTCCAGGCAGTCTTGCGTAATCTATACAAGGAGTATGAACCAAAGGGTATTTTTCTAAAGACCCATCATTGGTTGCAGGGGCCTATCGAAGGTATATTGCCCGAGCACATCGGGTGGGTTCAGGAACCCCCGGGAACAATTCCCGGACCAAGCCATTCAATACGATTGGGCCTGCTTGGTGCCGAGATGGACAAAGGTAAGTCGTACGAAGAGGCGTGCACACGAGTCGGCGTGCGACCCGACGCTCCGTGGATCTTCTCTGACAATCATGCGGAGGCAACCGCGAAACTCATCGAAGAATATGGAAATGAATAGCTACAGAATGTATTCCGCGTTCTTGCCCGCCTCATTCCATTTGTCGGGGCTGTTGTAGACGAGATTGCTCACCTCCTTATCTTTCTGCACCAGTTCGAGCAGGCGCTCCATCATCGCTTTCGGATCGGAATCGTAGATGATCTTCCCGTTGGGCCGATGCGCGGTCTCTATCACGCGGCGCAATATCTCGTCGGTCTCCCATGTGCCTTCGAGTATGCCGATAGGACGATGGTCCTCGAACGCGACCGAGAATTCATTCAGCGTGCCGATGCGCCCGCATCCGATGATGACCGCGTCCGACGAACGGACAAGGAGCAGGTCACGGCCCGAATATCCGAAACCCGTGTAGACCACGACATCCATATAATCCAGGGGGAGTTTGTACGTCTCCAGATGTTCGCGCTCGCTTGCGGCGGGTGAAAATCCTATCGAGAAGCCGCATTCATCTTTGGCACCCATCGCGGCGTAGAGGGGAAATCCCGTCGTGGCACCGGTCGTGATGATGGCGCCGTGCTTGGCAATCTCGCGCCCGACCTCTTTCGCCTTATCGAACGCGTCGAGACCGCAGTAGCCGGTCTCCGCCGCTCCCGAAACGCATATCTTGACGACACCATAGCCGTTGGGCAGGCGGCAAAAATTGCGGGGTACCGCCACGTGATTCGGGTGTATGAGTTTCTTCATGTTCGAGTGACAGTATACCCCATGAGATAGCCACGAGCCATGCTGGTGCACGCTCTGAATTGTTTTGTGATCACATACATACAGTGAACGCGCTCGTATATCCTTTATCTCACGGGGTATACCATTCTGCGGAGAGGGTGCTCAGCGCGTGAACGACCGGACGATACCGAAAGCGAACAGAGAGCCGAGAACGTCCATGAGAAGGTCGAGGCCCGTGTCGAAAACATAGTTGGCTTCGCGAGGGAGCCCCGCGGCAACTTCAAATATTTCCCATACGACACCGATCACAAGCACACCGCCGACGACAAAGAGAAGGCGGGGCGCGTATCCCGCCTGTGCGCGTGCCCACGAAAGAAAGGCGCCCGCCCACATGCCGCCCATTGCGTGCGTTATCACGTCGAACCACGGAAAATACCAGTACAAATAGAACGCGAGGCCGGCGAAATGAAGCGCGGCAAGCGGAACGAGGATGAAAAGTTGAAGAAAAAGAAGTTTTCGGGGCATGTTCTCCATATTCCCATTGTACCGAAAATCCGCCACGGAGGCGGACACTCGGATGCGGCAGGTACGGCAAGCCTGGGTTTGACGCCAGGTGGGTTGCCGCAGTACTGAAGCGTTAGCCTCAGACAATGTAAGCATTCCCTTATTGAGCCAAGCAGGTATTAGTACCGGCCGCTACGATAAGTATACTCCCTGAAATTATAAGTCAAACGTGAGGAGTGCAGAAGAAGTGAGAGCGTGTTTAAAAACTTCCGTATGCGAAGCGCGGAGAAGCGGGCGAGGAGACGTATGACTATACGGCGACGAGCACGCAGAGGCTCCGCAACGAAGCAGACGGGGTTTTTAACACGCTCTAGGGAAGGATGCCTTCAAGTTCTTTGGCGTAGAGAATATCCTCGCGTGTCACCTTATAGTCGATGACTTCGTCTTTTTTGAACCAGTGTGGTATTTCCATCTCGGCTTCCGGAACGGAGCCCGATGCGTGGATGAGATTGCGTACCGCTCTGTCATCCTGATCGGACATGACGTAGGAGTCCACGACGAAATCGCCGCGAATGGTGCCTATAGGAGACGAGCGCGGCTCGGTGCCTCCCGTGACCTTGCGGACAAGCTCCACCGCATGCGCGCCTTCCCAGACCATCGCAATGACGGGGCCGGCCGTCATATACTTTTTGAGATTTTTCAAGATGACCGCGGTAATAGCGAGCGGGTCTTCCGAGGGTGGCGTAAGTCCCCTGTCCTTGTAACTCTTGATGGTCTTCTCTCCCGTGACGCGCCGCCAATTGGGATCGAGCGTGTAGTGCCCCTCTATCTGCTCCGGCGTCGGGACTACCATCTTGAGTCCGGCAAGCTTCAGTCCGAGCCGCTCATAGCGGGCGATTATCTCACCCATGAGCGCGCGCTGAATGGCATCGGGTTTGAGTATGACGAGCGTTCGTTCTTTCTTCGGATGGGCTTTCATGAGCGATACTCTAACATACTTTTCTGACATATGCCGACGTGCTACACTGGCAACATGAAGGTCCTCAACTATACGGTAAAAATTCACACGGCCGAGGAAGGTGGTTTTTGGGCGGAAGTTCCGGCTTTGCCAGGCTGCCTCACGCAGGGGGAGACGGTGGACGAAGTTATCGCCATGGCTAAAGATGCGATTAGTGGGTATCTCGCCTCTCTCGTCAAGCACGGCCAAGAAATCCCTGTGGAGGAAAAACAAACTCTCATCGGGACGTTGGACGTACAGGTGCGTGCGCCTGCGCGAGCATGAGTAGATTGCCGAATCTCAACGCTCGAAAAATTCTCCGCGCCTTGAAGCATGCGGGGTTCATCGAAGATGGTCAGCGCGGCAGTCATCTCTATTTGTGGAACGAGGAGAAGAAACTCGTCACCTCTGTGCCAATGCACGGCCGCGACGTGAAGCGCTCGCTCTTGAAGCAAATCATCAGGCAAGCTGGTTTGACCGAAGACGAGTTCCGGAAGCTTTTATAAAAGTCGTGACGCTTCAAGTATCTCCACGAATACCGGCTTGTTCTTTTTGCTGAAGTGAACCACCATGTTCCCCATCTCTTCGGTGTGGTCAATAACCGTCCGCGCTACGCTTTCCATGCTCAAAACGTCCGCATCGGAGTCGTATGAGATTTTCGTGTTAGTTTTCTTTTTCATATTGCAAAATCGAACCTGCACGCACTATATCGTACTGCATCAGAAATGCTTTGACCGGAGGTTCAACCTCCGGAGTTCGTCTAGCGGATTCTATGGGGTATGGAGCTGCAAGAGTTTATCGTTCGCACGAGCAAGATTTACAGCCGCTAAACGCACTTGTTCCGCGTCGGGTTTCTTACCTTCGACGTTTACTGTTGGTTCGTTATCCAGATGCGCTCCGGTTCCTTTTGCCACATCTTGTATCGCTCGCAATGCTTTCTGTGCTTCATGTAAACTAGCCTGACTTTTTTCCAATGCCAGATAATCTTCCATCCCGCTCATATACTCGGCTGTTACTCTTATGAACGCGGCCGCCGCTATATCCCTTTCTTGAAATTTCTGCGTCGCTTCATTAATCCGGCCTTCAATGGCGGCAAGTATCTCTCTCTTATCTTTGCGCTCTCGGTATTTGTCTCTTTGAAGGTTCAGCGGCGCGATGAGGACGTGAAAGGCGTCGAATCCCGCATCCATGTTTTGGTTACCGAAATACCTTGGTTTCAGGATATTTTTTGCCTCACTTACCTCATCCAGAGCTTTTGTTAATTCGGCATATTTACCACTTTTACGAGCATCCTTCACCTTAGCGACTGCCGGAGAAAGGGTCTCCCGAGTCATGTTCTCAATCTCATTCGCCGAAGGAATTTTGCTTTCTTGTGTTTCCTGTGCCTGAGCAATGTTTGGAATCCCACTAAGCGCAACTGCACCAAGCCCCGCTGCAGTGCCTTGCAAAAACCCCCTTCTGCTCAGTCTCCCTAGCTTGTCTAACGACTCTCCCATGCTTGTAAGTCTAACCTATGCAGAGAGGGCGGCAACGCGATTACTGGTACAACGACGCGGGATCGGGCAGGCCGCCCAGTGCCGCGCCGAGGTCGGGGGAGCTAGGTTTGCCGTAGCTTGCTTCGAATTTCGCGCGCATCTCGCTCTCCACCTCTTCCCTGTCGCGGCCAAAGGTGCGATACGAAAGCTCTTTCAGGGCGGGGACCGTGCTGAAGTCGAAGTTCGGGAGATTTTCCGTCTGGAGCGAGAAGGGCCGTGCCGGAACGCCGTTGACCAGAAGCGCGCACACGGCGTGGCGGTTGGGGAGGTTCTCAAGGTCCTGCTGGCCGAAGACGGGCTCGAATTGTTTCGCGAGGAATTCCGCGTCGGTCGTACCCACGCGGAAGGATGCTTTGGTGCCGACGTTGCCCACGACCGCGTCCCGTATTTTCTCGTCGAGCTGTGCGATGAACTGGTGGGCGATGACGAGCGAGAGTTTGTATTTTCGCGCTTCGGAGAGGATGGTACCGATGGAGGGCGTCGCGAAGTTCTGGAACTCGTCGATGTAGAGGTAGAAGACGGGGAGGTCCCCGCCACGCGTGTCGACGCGGGAGAATGCGGCCTGCAGGAATTTTGAGACGAGGATGAGCCCTAAGAGAGAAGTATTGCGGTCGCCCAAGCGGCCCTTCGAGAGGTTCGCGAGAAATATTTTCTTGTCGTCCATGATACTGCGGAAGTCGAACGCGGATTTTTCCTGACTGACGATCGGCCGCATGATGTCGTTGGTGAGAAAGACGTCGAATTTGCTCGTGATGTAGGGTGCGACGTTCTCGAGGCTCGGGTCGCCCTGCGCCTGCTCGGCTATTTTGCGCCAGAATTGCACGATGATGGGATTCTTGCACCGGCTGAGCTTGAGATTGCGGAATGCGGTGTCGGCGAACACGCGGGGTATTTCGACAAAGGTCGAGCCCGAATCGGGGTCCTCGACGACGAGCTGGACCGCATTGCGGTAGTACTGTTCGAACATCGGGCCGAACGCCTCCGGCACATCGGCGTAGAGTTTGCGGAAGATGCCGTACACCTCGTCGACGACAAAGGTCTTCATCTCCGGCTTCGCGCGGTCGTATTCGAGCATGTTGAGGCCCATCGGCCGGTCCGTATGCGCGGGATCGAAATAGATGACATCCTTCGCACGCTCCGGCGGTATTGCGGCGAGGATATCCTCGATGTCATTGCCGTGCGGATCGATAAAGGCGACGCCGTCGCCGTTCTTGATATCCTGAATGATCATATTTTTGAGAAGGCCCGTCTTTCCGGTGCCGGTCTGCCCGATGACATAGCAATGGCGCAGGCGGTCGGCGACGCCGAATTTGACCGGCCGCTCCTCCGCGCCGTACCGGTTCACGCCGAGTGTGATGCCGTCGGACGGCATCTCGACCGGCGCGGGCGACTGCTTGGCGAACGAACGCTTCAACTCGCGCGACGTGTGGACGCGCTCCGCGGTGAAATGAAAGATGGCCGTGACCTCCGCGAGTGAGAGCGGGACCGCGTAGGATGAATCGAAGATGCGGTAGGTGAAATCCCGCAGAAAGCTGTTGAGGCTCCACCCCGAAATTTTTTTGAATACCAAGCGGTTGCCCTTCGGGTCGTCGTATTGACTAAAGGGCGCGATGAGATTGCCGAGGATGTCTTCGGCGCGCGCCTTTGCCGGCGCCGATGCGACGAGACGGATGAGGGTCGGCCCGATCTTGCTCTTGATCTTGCGTTCGATCTCCTCGGCGGCGACCTTGTCGGCCTGCCGTCGAAAGGCGCGCTCTTTTTCCGCATCCATCTGCGCCTTGCCCTTCGCCATCATGTGCGACATGTCGTAGAGCATCTCTCCTATAGCGCTCTCGGGGACGGCGAGGGCCTTATGCAGGGTTTTGCCTTTCTCGAGGCGCCGTAGCATTTTTTTGTAGTGATGGTTGTAACGGTCGCCCTCGGTCCCCACCATTATTTGCACCGCCGCGCCCTCACCGTGCTTCGCTATCTTGGCGAAGGCCGCGAGTAATACGTTCATCGGGTCGTGCTCGAACATATCCGGCGTCTTCAGGGGATACGCGGGGGTGTCCGCGAGTGTCGCATAGGCCGCCGCATGCGCGCCTTCGTAATTGAAAATATTGTAATCGCCACGCTCTTCATTGATGCGGGCATTCGGGAATACCGAGGAGATGAGGCGTTCGGCGAGATCTTTCTTCTGCCGCGGCACTGCCAGATAGAGGATTGCCGCTTCCGTGCCTTCGGGTACCGCTATTTCGAGCGAGAACCCCTCGTGATTCCCGATAAAGGAGAGGAGTCCCGCGTACAGCTGTTCGGACGAGGAGAGGACCTGCTCCAGCCGGTGCTGGCTGTTGTCCTGCTTTTCGCGCTCGCCGTGCGCCTGCGGATCGACGGTGAAGAGCACGAGGTCGAGGGCGCGGCGGATACGCTCCGGCGGTGCGCCGCCGGCGTCCGGCAGGCCCTCGGCAACGTATCGCGTGAGCATGCGGTGAAAATCATCTTCGAGGTGGGGGTTTTTCAATTTGGCGCACACGGCGAGCGCGTTCTTTATCCCCCGCTCCACCACGATCTTCAGAAGTTCGTCCATCTGGACGTCGTGCGTTTCCGGTTCAAGCCGGAGTTTGTGCCGCACCGACTCGTGTTCGGGCATCACGTAGGATTCGTGGAGGACGGTCGCCGCCGGCGTTTCGGCATAGACGGCGACTTCGCGCTTCGCGATGCGGTCGCTCTCGAAACGGTTATTTGCCACTTCGAGTTCCCCCTCTTTTTCCGCAACACGTTGGCGCAAATAGGCGAGTTCCTCTTCGGGAGATTTGAATTTTGCGGGCGCGGCAATGCGCGGCTTCTCCAATGTCGGAGGCATGCGACAATTATAGCCTATAAAAGAGAGAGGCTGCGGCCAACAGACGCCAGGATGTCTTACTATCGATGCCTATACCGTTAGGTTAATATCCACAATGTGAATTCGCTTTCGGTATCCCATGCTATATTTACCTTTATGAGTGTCGAAAGGTCTGAGAATTCGAAGCCCTCGTCTCGAATTAAAGGTTATCTAGGGGCTGTGGCATCAGGTATCCTTATCAGTGGTGGCGCGACTTTATACGGCGGACACGAGGGGAAAAAAATTGGCGCTAATGAAATGCTCGAACTTGTAAATAAACATAACATGACACCCAAAGTTGCATTTGAGCTACAGAAAGCGGGTGTCTCTGAGGCGGAAATTTTGGAACTGGACGCACAACTTAAAACCCTTTTGCTGCAAGAGCTTAAGCGGTTGAGGGAGAAAAATTAGTTAAAAACTCAGAGCTTTCGCGCCGATGTCGCGGCGGAAGTGCATGCCTTCGAAATGAATTTTTCCGACGGCTTCGTATGCACGGTCGAGGGCGTCTTGCAGGGTGTCGCCGACGGCGGATACGCCGAGAACTCGCCCGCCGGATGTTTTTAGCTTCCCGTCGAACGTTGTACCCGCATGGAACACAATGACGCCGGGGAGTTTCTCGGCATCTTCGATACCCGTTATCGGCAGTCCTTTTTTATACGCGTCGGGGTAGCCGCCGGAGGCGATGACGATGTTGACCGCAAAGCCGGAATTCCATTCGATGGGCTGCTGTTCGAGCTTCCCATCGACGCACGCATCAAATATATCGAGAATATCGGTCTTCAGGAGCCGCATGTACACCTGGCACTCGGGGTCGCCAAAGCGTGCATTGTATTCGAGCACTTTGATGCCCTGCGAACTCATTTTGAGGCCCGGATACAAGAGTCCGGAGAACGATATCCCCTCTCCCTTAAGCGCATCGAATGTCGGCTTCACGATGCGGGCCTCAATGTCGGCCGCCTGCGCATCATTCACAAAGGGAAGCGGGCCGATGGCGCCCATGCCGCCGGTATTCTTGCCCTGATCATTGTCCAGCGCGCGCTTGTGGTCCTGTGTCAGCGGGAACATCTTGTATGTGTTGCCGTCGGAAACGGCATGCACCGATATCTCAGGGCCGTCGAGAAATTCTTCGATGACAACTTTGCTACCCGAGTCCTGAAAGATGCGGTCAACCATTATCTCCTTGAGCGCGCGGTCGATCTCTTCGAACGTCTCGCATACGTACACTCCTTTTCCGAGCGCGAGCCCGCTCGCTTTTATCACGACGGGTGCGCCACACTCGTGCGCATAGCGGAGCGCTTCGTCGTATTCGGTGCATACCTTGAAATCTGCGGTCGGAATACCGCCGTCCCGCATGAGTTGTTTGGAGAACGCTTTCGAACCTTCTATCTGCGCCGCCGCTTTCGTCGGGCCCCACACGCGAAGGTTGTGCGACTTGAACACATCGACTATCCCGCCGACCAGCGGGTCGTCGGGACCGACGACGGTGAGACCGATATTTTTTTCTTTCGCGAATTTCGCCAGACCATCGAAATTCATAGCTTCTATCGGCACGTTCTCTCCGAGAGAGAGCGTCCCGCCGTTCCCCGGCGCAATATAGAGCTTCCCGATACGCGGCGACTGCTTCAATTTCCACGCGAGCGCGTGTTCGCGCCCTCCCCCGCCGACGATGAGTACGTCAGTTGCCATTGTGTTCAATATACCGCATTCCCTCCTCCGGCGTACCGGCAAAATGTACCGAGTCCATAACCTCTTTTTTGAGAAACCCTTCCCTGCTCATTTTCTCCAACTGTTCCTTGAATTTCCCGTAGAAACCGTCCGTGTTAATGACAACAATGCGCTTATTCCCGTCAAGAAGGCCGTTCTTCTTCATCCGGAGCACGTCGGTCAGCTCGTTCAGTGTCCCAATGCCGCCGACCAATACGACGATGACATCCCCGCGCTCGACGAGTCCGCGATTCATTTCCAATGTATCCTTGACGATGACCATCTCATCGGCGGTCTTGTAGGCGGTGTGCTTGATCCGCTCGCTGATGACGCCGACCGTGCGCGCCCCGCCACGCTCTGCAGCTTCGGCGATGACATGCATCAGCCCTTGGTCGGTGCCGCCCCACACGAGCGTGTGGCCACCTTTCGCGAGAAGTCGCGCGAACGTCTCGGCATCTTGCCGATACTTCTCCGCCACATCGTACATGGAGCAAAAAACGGCGATGTTCATGCCCCCATTGTAACGTACTCCTTTGCGAGCAAAAACTATACGGTCAAAATCTCCGGCCCGTCCTTCGTTATCAAAACCGTGTGCTCCGCGTGCGCGGTGCGGGAGCCGTCCTTCGTACGATACGAGTGGCCGTCTTTGTCGATGTAGAGATCGCCGGAACCCAGCGTCATCATCGGCTCGATGGCGATGACGAGACCCTCCACTAATTTCTCGCCGCTTTTGGGTGCGCCGAAATTCGGCACATGCGGCTCTTCGTGTACCTTCAGTCCGACGCCGTGGCCGGAGAGGTTGCGCGGGTATCCGAAACCGTACTTTTTCGCCACGCGCTCCACCGCATGCCCGATGTCGCCGGTCGTATTCCCGACCTGCGCGGCGGCTATGCCTGCGACAAGCGCTTCGTACGTGCCCCTGACGAGGCGCTCATCATCGCCGCTCTGAGGCACTCCGACGATGACCGTCACCGCATGATCGGTGAAGAGCCCTTTGTGCTTGATGCCGAAATCGAGGCACACGACATCGCCTTCGCGAAAAACCGCCTCATTCTCATTTGCGGGAGAGTGCACGATAACGTCGTTGACGGAGACGCACAGGCCCGCAGGGAATCCGGGCTTCCCCTTCCCGCCCCCGTATCCAAAAAACGCGAGCGTATCACCCTCGGCTTCCACCATTTCACGCGCGCGCGCTTCAAGTTCCGCCGACGTAGCGCCCGGAACGACCATCGCCGACAGCGCGCGCAGATGACGGGCCAGACGTTTGCCGCCCTCGCGTAATATTTCCCGTTCGTCGTTCGTCCGCGCGATCATGTCCTGGAATTTGTTATGGGCGGGGCGAATTAAAAATCTTAGATGCCGAGCGCCGATCTGATCTTCGCCTGAACGGTGTCGATGTCCGCTTCGCCGTCTATCTCGTGCACGGCCCATCCCAAACGACGCAACTCCTCGATCGCAGGCATCACATGGTCTTCGTACCACGTAAAGCGGCTATTGAGCGCTTCATCGGTCGCGTCGTCGGCACGCCCGCGCGCGATGAGCCGCTTCTTTGCGGAAGGTTTGGAGAGCGTGAGAACGATGGCCTGCAGGTCTGTGCGCTCCCACAATCGCATCATATCGTCGAGCGCGCGGGATTGGTCGACACGGCGGCAGGTGCCGTCGAGAATGAGATGCTGAGTACCGTCGAATGTCCTGTTCAAAATGCCCGTCAGCATGTAGACGGGAATGAATGACGGCACGAGGCCGCCGGAATTGACGATTTTTCCCGTGCGCTCCGCGAGCGACGTGCCGCTTTTCATGAAGTCCCGCAGGAGGTCGCCCATTTCCGGACGTACAACGTCGGTCGCGGCATCATTTGTCTTCAAATACTCTTCCAAGAGAACGCACTGCGTTCCCTTGCCGGAACCGGATATGCCGAAGAACGCGACGGTGACGGGTTTCATGTTGAGGATTATACCCTAGCGGAGCGAGAGAAGTAACAAAGCTTGCTTTGGGACTTCCGAGTGAGCGACGGGTAAAGGAGCATGGCGACTATACACTCTTGAGCCATTTCTTATATTCCCTCAACACAGTGTCCGTCACTTCCCCGAGGTCGTTCGTTTTTGTGTCTACGACGAGGTCGAAATTCTTCGGGTCGGTAGGATTGACGCCATAGAGCGAGAGATAACGCTTTTGCTCACTTGCAAACCGTCGCTCAATGCTCGCGCGAACACCCTCGACACTCTTGGCTTCTTCGCTCACCCGGCTTTTCTTCAGGACGTCTTGAAAGATGCGCTCGGCCGCACTATCGAAATCGAGATTGAGAAAAACCTTGAACGAATCGGGCATCCAGTGCCATGCCATGCGCGAATCAACCACTAATTTTGTCTCGGTCTTTCCCTTCTCTTTGAGAAGATCGTCGACCTGACGATCGATATCTTTCTGGACCTCGGCCGATAAGTTCGTTGCCTCGACGGACTCACCGCGCTTCGTTGCTATCTCGCGGAAAAAATCACCGGACGAAAAGTGCCGGTATCCGAGCACTTTTGCAACGGCTTTCGCCGTTGAAGATTTTCCCGATCCCAAGGATCCTGCGATCGTTATCAGCTCCCGTTTCATCGGCTAATACTCTCTGATAGAGGTCTGTGCGTCAACTTTTTTCACGACATCAAGGACGACGGAGACGACGATGAGGAGCGCGGTGCCGCCTATCGTGAGCGCAGTGATGCCGGTCAGTCCCTGCAGGATGAGCGGCAGAAGCGCGAGCGTGCCCAAGAAGAGTGCGCCGACCAGCGTGATGCGCGTGATGATGTTGCCGAGGTATTCAGCGGTGGTCTGTCCCGGGCGGACGCCGGGGATGAACGCGCCGTTCTTCTGCAGGTTCTTCGCGACCTGATTGGGTTCGAAGGTGATAGCCGTATAAAAGTACGTGAAGATGAATACAAATCCGAAGTAGAGTCCGCCGTAGACCCACTGGTTCCCGAGCGCGCCGACAACGGCGCCTGCGGCGGTCGCGACGAGCGGGATGGAGCTCTTGGCGAGGAACGTGGCGATCATCTGCGGGAAGAGCAGTATCGAGAGCGCGAAGATGATGGGCATCACGCCCGCCTGATTGACGCGCAACGGCAGATAGGTGGAAACGCCGCCCATGACCTTCATGCCGCGGACGCGACGCGCATAGGTGACGGGAATGGGACGTTCCGCTTCGGTGATGAAGACGACTCCCGCGGTGACGAGGACGGCGGCCGCGGCGAATCCGACGTACGCGGGAAGTTGCGAGAGGTCGAACGAGAATATGAATTGCGCGATCGACGACGGAATTGATGCGACGATGCCGGCAAAGATGAGGAGCGAGATGCCGTTGCCCACGCCGAATTCCGAGATGAGTTCACCGATCCACATGATGAGGAGCGCCCCCGCCGCGATAACGGTTATGTTGGTCACCATCTGGAGCATACCGAGGGCCGGCACGACGCCGTTCTGCTGGAGCAGTACCAAAAATCCGGTCGCCTGGATGAACGCGAGCGGGACCGTGAGGTACCGCGAGTACTGCATGAAGCGCATGCGGCCCGCATCCCCTTCCTCCTGATAGAGCGCTTTCAATTTCGGCGAGAGTACCGTCGAGAGCTGCATGATGATGGAGGCGGTGATGTAGGGTGAGACCCCGATCATCATGATGGAGAGGTTGGAAAACCCGCCGCCGGAGAATATGTTGAGGAGGCCGAGGAATTGGTTGTTGGCGAGATAATTCTCGAGCGCGAGCGCATCAATACCGGGAATGGGTATCGCCGCGAGCAGGCGGAACACGATGAACGCGCCGAGGACGAAAAGAACGCGCGCACGCAGGGTCTCATCCGCGAGGATAAGTTTCGTCTTGCGCCAAAATGCTTCCCACATACGATTATGAAATGGTACCGCCGGCCTTTTCGATGGCGGCGCGTGCGGTTGCAGAGACGGGAATACCCTTCACCGTGAATTTCTTCGTGAGCGAGCCCTCCCCGACGATCTTGACGGGTGCGCCGGAGCGGACACGGATGACACCGCGCTCCAGTAACGTCTTCGTTGAAACCTCCGCGCCGGCATCGAATGCAATCTCGATGCGCCCGAGTGATATCGCGACCGCGTCCGGACGGGAACTATCGACCGTACGACCGCGATTCTTGCCGAAACCCCTGCGCTTCGGAAGTTTCTTGATGATGTCACGCCATTCGGGTCGCTTCTTGCGGCCGGCGCGTGCATTCTGTCCCTTGGTGCCGCGTCCTGATGTCTTGCCGCGTTTTCCCCCGCGCCCGACACGCCGCTTCGCCCGTATCGTATCCCGCTTCAGTTCGTGTAGGCTTGCCATATATTTTACAGATGTGCGGTTCCCGCTTCGGACGGAGTTCTGTTTTTCGGAAGAGGAGATGCCGCCTGTTGCAGGGCCTTGATAGCCGCGCGCGCGTTGTTGACCGGATTCTTGCTGCGCGAAAGGAGCTTTGCGGTCACGTCGGACACGCCGCCGAGTTCGAGAACGGTCCTGACCGACGAGCCGGCGACCAGACCTCTGCCGGGGCTGGGACGGATCTCGACGCGCGACGCGCAGAATTTCGCGGCCACGTTGTGCAGGATGCTCCGGTTCTTGGAGAGATTGATGGTAATCATGGCGCGCTTCGCGGCGCGCGTGGCCTTCTCGATGGCGAGCGCGGTGTCGGCGGCTTTGCCTAAGCCAACGCCGACGCGGCCTTTCTTGTCGCCAAGTACGAGGGCGGCACTGAAGTTGAAACGGCGACCGCCGGCCATGACGCGCGCCACGCGCCGGATGCCGATAAGCTTTTGCGCGAATTCACTCCTACGTTCGTCGCGCGGACGGTTTCCCCGCGGGCGGCCCCCGGGGCGTCCGCCGCCGCGGCGCGGGTCGCGCGAAGCGCCGCGCTGAAATGACTTTTTCTCCGGAGCTTTCTCCGCCACGGCCGCTGTCTCCGCCACGACCGGAGCCTCAACGACGTCTACGGTCACTTTTTTTTCTTCTGTGTTATCTGCCATCATATAGTATGTATTGGTATCGCTTTAGAACGTGAGACCGGCAGCACGCGCCGCGTCGGCAAACGCTTTGATAGTACCGAGATACTGGAACCCGCCGCGATCGAAGACGACGGCCTTGATGCCTTTCTCGTGCGCCCGCTTTGCCAAGGTCGCCGCGGCCGCCTCCGCGCGTTCGCGGGGGGTCTTTCCCTTCTCGCCGAGGGATGTGACCGACGCGAGCGTCTTGCCGCTCTTGTCGTCGATGATCTGCGCGAGAAGGCGCGTATTCGATTTGTAGACCGAGAGGCGCGGACGCGCTTCACTCCCTACGACTTTCGCGCGGACGCGCTTGTGGCGACGGGTTCTTTGCTGTGTTTTTGTCATTGTCATAAAATTCTGTTTACCGGTTCCTGTTCACTCGACCGAGCTAGGCGGCGGCCGTCGCGGCTTTCTTACCCTGCTTCTGCCGGACGACTTCGCCTTCATACCTGATGCCCTTGCCCTTGTACGGCTCCGGCTTCTTGATGGCGCGGACGCCGGCGGCAAATCCGCCTACGACCTCTTTGTCGGGACCGGAGATGGAAATTATGTTCTTCTCGACCGCGACCGCAAGGCCGGTAGGCACATTTATCATGACAGGGTGCGAGAAGCCGACCTGCAATTTCAGTTTGTTCCCCGCCAGTTCGGCGCGATAGCCGATACCTTCAACCTGCAGTTTCTTGGTGAACGGCTGGTTCACGCCCGCGATCATGTTGCGGACATGTGCGGCGTACGTTCCCCACAGCGCGCGGGCCAAGCGTGTCGTCTGCGCAGGGACGACGGAGACCTTGCCGCCTTCGACGGTGACGGACACCGCCGGGTGAAGCACCCGCTTCAGGGTGCCGCCCTTTCCTTTCACGATTATCTCACCGGATTGCACGCCGACTTCGGTGCCGGAGGGAATGGTGATAGCTAATTTTCCTATTCTGCTCATACAAATGTATTTACCAGATCTCGAACAGCGCTTCGCCGCCGATGTTTTGTTTGCGCGCCTCTTTGTCGGTGAGCACACCCTTCGGCGTTGAGAGGAGGAGTGCACCGCGTCCGTAGCGCACCGGCACGACATCGCGGGCGCTCTTGTACATGCGGCGCCCGGGCTTCGAGATGCGCTTCACGCCTTCGATCGCGGAGTGTCCCGCCTCATCGTACTTGAGTGCGATGTCCATGGTCTTCCGGACCTTCTTGCCCTTCTTCTCGATCGACTTCAGGAAGCCCGCGTCGCGGAGCTTTTCGGCGATAGCCATTTTGAAAGCGGAGAACGGCACGGAAACCGA
>Ga0209211_10005267_pt1 | contig 19483 bp, 20 predicted proteins | sample RifGroA2_FD_183992 | JGI IMG/M metagenome (GOLD analysis project Ga0209211, IMG submission 183992) | Groundwater microbial communities from Rifle, Colorado, USA - Groundwater A2 (SPAdes) (version 2) | ecosystem: Environmental > Aquatic > Deep subsurface > Groundwater | place: Rifle, Colorado...
GACAAATCTCCTCGATTCGAAGTTAAAAGTAGATAATGCCCGCGCGAAAGTCGAAAATTATACGTGGTCAAAACGAGCAAAAGAAATTTTAGAGTTTATGAAAAAGATATGACTGATTTTTGGGCGCAGAAAATTTGGGCGATAAATGGATTTGTCAGGGAAAATATTCTCGGCGATAAGAAGGCGCTCGATGTCGGATGCGGGCCGAGGAAGCTCCCGGGAGCGACGGGGATGGATATCGCTAAATTTCCCGGAGTTGATGTTGTGCACGACGCGAATAAAACGCCTTGGCCGATTGAAGATAATTCATTCGATATAGTATTGTTCAATCAGTCGCTAGAGCATATAGAAGACGTTTCCAGCGCGCTGGAGGAAGCAAGGCGCGTTTTGAAAGTTAGGGGCAGACTCGTCATCCAGGTTCCATATTTCCGTTCCGTAGACGCGTTTGCCGCGACGCATACGCATTTCTTTTCAACGCGAGCGCTCGACACTATCCCGGATCTAAGTCTAAATTTTAAGGTTCTAGGCTTTTGGTGCGGTTGGCCGCATAAATCTAAAAACCTTCTGCGGCAGTTTTTTAAGAATTTTATTCATCGTTTCCCGGATTTTTATGATAAGTATTTATCAATATTAATTCCAGTAGAATGTCTCACTTGGGAATTAGAAAAAAGAAATTAATAACAGTTGCTGTATCCGGAGGCTTTGACCCGATTCATATCGGCCACGTCCGGCTTTTCGGGCATGCGAAAAAACTAGGAGACTGGCTTATCATTATTCTCAACAATGATAACTGGCTTATGAAAAAGAAGGGTCACGTTTTTATGCCCGAGAAGGAACGGAAGGAAATTATCGAAGCGATCCGAGGAGTAGACGGCGTATTTATAACCAAGCATCCGAAAAACCCTAAGGACATGAGCATATGCCGGGAACTTAAAATTTTACGCCCCGACATTTTTGGCAACGGAGGGGATAGAACGAGCCGCAATATCCCCGAATATAAACTCTGCAAAAAATTGGGCATTGAGATGAAATTTGGGCTGGGGCACGGAGGGAAAGTCCAATCCTCCTCGTGGCTTATCGGCAAGATTGCGAGTAATAAAAAATGAGGATTGGGATAATTTTGCACCCGTACGGCGAAGACAAGCCAGCAGGATTAGGACGCGCTATTTTTGAAATTACACGTTCTATTTTTGACTTGGAAGCTCGGCTTCCAAGTGGAAGCCGAGCTTCCAGAAACGAATATCTTATCATTTTGCGCAGGAAGCCCAAGACGCTCCCGGAATTTCCAGGAAACAATTGGCGAATAAAAATCGCCGATCATAAATATTTATGGCTCGACAGAGCGCTTTTCGGAGAAAATCTAGATATCTGCATTTTTAACACCCCAATAATTTCTTTTTTTGTCCGCCCGAGAAAATCGGTCGTGATAGCTTATGATTTCGCCTACGATAATTTTAGACCAAACTATCTCTTGAAATTTTATCACCGCTTTTCTCTGAAAGCCGCGGATTTAATAATCTCTGTATCTAATGCGACCAAAAACGAAATAATTGAACTTTTTAATATCACCGCAGAAAAAATTAAGATAGTCTACCTGGGGTATACCAATATCTGCGGCAACGCGCCTTTAGCGCCAGGGCGCGTGCCTGAGAAATATTTCTTGTCTATCGGAGCAATCAAGATGAGGAAAAATGTACTAGGAATAGTAAAATCATTCGCGCTTGCGAAAAAAGAGTCGAGAATGGCGCATAAACTTATAATTTGCGGGACCGGCAAAGGGGAATATTTTGACAGCGTATTAAATTTCATCAAAGGCAATGGGCTTACGGACCAAATAATATTTTTCGAACATCCAACAGATAGCGAACTTTCTTATCTTTATAAAAATGCTACTGCTCTTTTATACCTCAGTTTTATCGAAGGATTCGGACTCCCTATTTTAGAAGCGATGGCCTGCGGGCTTCCTGTAGTTGCTTCTAATGCTTCAGGACTGCCGGAAGCCGCGGGCGAGGCGGCGATTTTGGTAAATCCGAGAAATATTGAGGAGATAAAGAAAGCAATTATAAATTTATCTTCTAATGCCGATTTGCGCTTGGAGCTTATAGATAAAGGGATCAAAAGAGCAAAAATATTTTCTTGGGAGAAAACCGGGAAAGATATCCTCGCGCTACTTTAATTTAAACGCGGACTGTGTCAGTTTCGTATCCCTTAATACCTCGCGCGTAAGTAGTCAAATCGAGCATGGATGAATTTTCGAGCGCGCGATACGTATGAATCATATTCCGCGGGATCGTAGTTAAGTCCCCTTCCTTCAGGATTATTTTTCTAATCTTTTTTTCGTTGATTTTTTTAATCGTCAGTTCTATTTTGCCGCCAAGTACGTATGAATATTGCGTTGATTTTTTGTGATAGTGATTTCCTCTCGTAGCTCCCTTTTTAAATGTAACCAAGCCGATATGCGAAACAGGCTTTTCAAGAATATCTAATATTATTCCTCTCGCGTCTCTGAACACGGGAACTATTTTCTTATTACTAAATATTGGCATATATTATTTGTAGCTAATTAAATAATTACTGGTTTTGGAATAGGTATTATAAATCGACCGTTCTTTTTTTTGAACTCTTTTAAATTCCCCATTATTTCATCAGCGAAATTCCAGGCTAGAATGAGCGCGTAATCAGGCATATCTTTCATCAGTCTCTTATCTGATTCGATTTTAATATGCGTTCCAGGCGTATGAAGACCGATCTTTATTTCAGCTTTTTCGGAAATATAATCCAGATATTGATTGTCGATTTTGCAGTAATTCAATAATGTGTTCCCTTTCGCGGGAGCGCTCACGCCAACAATTCTTGCCCCTTCTTTTTTCAATTTCATAAGCAACTCGACTAAATCAGCGCGCTGTTTTTCTACTGCTTTAACGAACGTTTTCTTCAAGAAGTTGATGTCATATATCCCAAATTTGTTTTCCGCGGCTATTAATTTTTTTATAACCGGAGAAACTTTGTATTTGCCTTTGTGGGCTATAAAGTAGCGCATTGTGCCTCCGTGTATATTTTGTTTTTCGGCATCAATTAATTCCATGTCATGACTCTTGAATAACCCAACTAATGGCTTGACGCTGAGATAACTTAGGTGTTCGTGGTATATTGTGTCGTATTCATTTTTTTGGACTAAGTCAACGAGATATGGGGCTTCAATGACAAAGACGCCGGTAGGCGCTAATAAATTCTTTACGCCGGAAACGAGATTATGTATATCGTTAATATGCGCAACCACGTTGGTCGCGGTGATTGCATGCGCCTTTCCGTATTGCTTTGCTATTTTTTTGGATAAATCGCGCGTAAAAAAGTCAGCGATGGTTAAAATCCCATTTTGATTCGCGATCCTTGCCATATCGAAGGCAGGGTCTACTCCCAAGGTTTTCATCCCCACTGTTTCAAAACCTTGCAACAAAACGCCGACATTGCTTCCAATATCAACAGCTAGCGAGCCCTTCGGCGTTTCATATTTATCGCATATTTCCTTAGCCATATCATGAAAGTGCTTTCTTCCGGTTCTCGTAGTCGACGATTCATATGGGTAGCTTCTTTGGTAGAGGATTTCGGGGTCAACTACATAATCCAGCTGCCAAAGGCCGCATTTATCGCATAAGAGAACTCTCAGGGGGTGCGAGATTTCCGGCTTTTTCAGTTCCTCCGAGGTCAAAAAAGCATCGGATGGCGGATGAAAACCCAAATCTATGATATTCTGTAGATTCCTACTTTGACATATTCTGCATGAAATAACTTCCATATTTGTATTACTATTGTATTACTATTATCTATATATAAACTAATCTTCGCTTGGAAAAGTTTTATATATTTATAATGGGATTAACGTTAAAAAATAAGGTTGTCGTAATAACCGGCGGGAGCAGCGGGCTTGGCAAGGCGGCCGCGGGCTACTTTGCAAAGATCGGCGCTAAAGTCGAAATATGCTCGAACGATAAAAAGACGCTGATTAATGCTTGCGATTATACTTTAGTTGATGTCACGATTCAAGACAATGTTCATTCTTTTGTGAAAAAAGTCTTAGCCAAACATAAAAAGATCGATATTTTAATTAACTGCGCCGGCTGGATATTTAAACCCAAGGCTATCGAGGATGTCAGCAATGAAGAATATGATCGATGCTTTGATACGAATACTAAGTCAATATTTTTATTTTCGCGAGCAGTGCTCCCGATAATGAAGCGCCAAAAAAGCGGAATGGTAATCAATATTACGTCTACGGCAGGAATAAGAGCCAACCCATTTTTCGCGATTTATTCCGCGAGCAAATTTGCGGTTCGCGGGCTGACCCAAGCGATAGGCAAGTCGTTGGCGGGTTCGGATATATCTTATCTGTCCGTTGCTCCAGCGGGAATGAATACGCCGATGCGGCAGAAGCTATTTGGCGCCAAGGACGCCAAGATCCAGCAGGACCCGCAGGCAGTCGCAAAAATTATAGCGGACATTGCCCTAAAGAAGATTAAAGTGCCGAATGGAGGCGAAGTTGTCGTTCGGGACGGAAAAATTTCCGCAATCAATAAACCAGAGTGACGATGAAGATTTGTTTTTTGACGCATAATCTCAGGCAAGATAATGGCACGGGCGTTTTTTCAAAACGTTTGATTTTGGGAATAAAAGAAGGTTTAGGCGCCGATGTAATTGTTCTAACCACCGCTGGCAGCAATTCAGATTTCGAGAAGCCAATTTTGTCCCCAAATAAAATTAGGCTTTTAGGCAAAATATTTGCCATCCGCAAAATAATTAAGGATTGCGATGTTATCCATCCCCTAGATACGTTTCCTTATGGAATTGTCGCAATTGTCGCGTCTCTAGGCCTTCGTAAAAAGATTATCTTAGGCACTTTAGGCAGCGGAGCAGTTATACCTTTGTACAGCCCGCTCTATTCAAGATTAACAAAATTCACTTACCGTAAGGCAGATAGGGTAGTGGCGGTGAGCAATTTCATGAAGCAGGAAATACTTAATAAGGTCCCAAATCTCAAGATTGATGTTATTTTTCCAGGGATAGATCTAAAGCCTCATTCGCAGAAGAAATATATTATCAAAGAAAATATGAAACCTTATATATTAAGCGTTGGTTCGTTGCGATGGCGCAAGGGATACAAGGTGAGCATTCAAGCCTTTGCCATAGTTTCCAAGAAATTCCCGGAAATGAAATACGTAATAATCGGAAAGAAATATGCTAATAAATATTTTGACCAAATTAACAAAATGATAGCGGATTTAGGGCTTGCGGAAAAAGTTTTTGTTTTAACTGGCGTAGACGACGAAAAGGAATTGGAACAATATTACCATGAAGCGGAGCTTTTTTTCCTGATGTCGCTTAACGTACGGCACGAGTTAGAGGGATTCGGGTTGGTATATTTGGAAGCGGCGATGCGCGGCCTTCCAATAGTTTCGAGTTTAGGCTGTGGAGTTGAGGAGGCAGTCAATAATAATCAAAACGGAATCCTGGTTTCTCAATATGACTATAAAGCGGCGGCAGAGGCAATCATTAAAATTTTAAGCAATCAAGAATTGAAAAAAAATATGTCTGAGAAATCTCTGGAATGGGTAAAAAATTTCCAGTGGCCCGACCAGATAAAAAAATACATATCTCTTTATGATGAATTAAAAAAGGGACAGTGATTTTGCGAACCACTGTCCCTTCTATTTCGAATTTTGAATTATTTGTTTTTTCTCTGAATTTTTACAGAGCCTACGAGTGCATTGAAGAGTTTGTCTTTTCTTCTCTGCGCTCGCTTGGCCGACATTTGTTGCCCGAATTCTTCCGCTTCCTTTCGGATTTTCGGGTTATTATGCATTACCACGAGGGCTACTATCGTATAAATGGCAAACAGGGTCACACTTACCCACGTGTTTAGTATTTGAAAATACCTCAAGGAAACGATAACAAAGAACACAGCCCATGAAAAGTTTGGCCTAGGTCTGATTTTCATTAAGTACCTCCTTTCTCCGCGCAGATTACTCAACAGGAGAACACCGTGTCGTAGAGATCCAGGATCGCCTCCGGGACGTCTTCGTCAACGATTCGTTGGCGGCTAAATTCCTCAAGGCCGACACCCCGCTCATACTCGTTTTTGTCGAGATTCGAGTTGGCTATTCGGAGCTCTTCTTCCGATAACTCCACGACATAATGGAACACTAATGAGTCGCACCCGACGTCTTGGGGTTCCTGCTGTCTGTCCTTGCAGAAGTAGCGGCCTTTAGACACCAGAGAGAATCGCTTTGAGGGAAGTTCCATCCCCGTCTCTCGCTTCACAATACGGCTGATCGCTTCTTCTTCTGGCTCTCCTGCGAAAATTTTTCCACCTAATTCCCACCACCCCTGGATGGGTTTTGAGGAGCGCTTGGTCAGATAAAACGTTCTGCGCTCTCGATTGATGGGAACAACATCGGCGCAAACCACGACGAATGCCTCTATCGCTTCACCGTAAGCTTTATCAGGGAGGAATTTCCGCGGCATTTTTTTATGCCCTTCCTCGATATAGCGTCGATAAGGAACTCTAGCTTCATATTGTCTTTGTAGCACGTGACACCTCCATCAGTAGTTGAAATAGCTTTGTGCTATTATAGTATGGAATTGTATATTTTGTCAAGGTTACTTTATGAGTACGACCTCGATATTCTGCGCCAGGAAGTCGTAGCACCAGCCTGTAGATTCATATAGAAATTTTGTAGTTTTATTTAAATTTACCAGCCATTCCATCGGGCGATTGTAGATTAGCCAGCGCGAGGAACGGTCAAAGGTGATGCGACAATAAAGATTTTAAATGATAGCGCGTTGAAAAAAGAAATGTCTGCTCAGTCGCTATTGTGGGCAAAAAATTTTCTCTGGGAAAGCAGAATTGAAGAATATATGAAACTATATGATGAAATGAAAAGAGGGCAGTGAAAACGTTTTCACTGCCCTCTTTGGTTATGAGACGAGACTATCTCCACTCGTCATAGAATGGGCCAAGGCATTTCTTGATGTCTGCCTCGACGGAGTTTGGAACGTTGTGGGCCTCGGAAATCTCTCTCGCGAATGCTCTGATGAACGCAAGGAACGCCTCGAAGCGCCAGCGATGTCTCTGAACTAGCTCACGTATGAGCGGAAAGTCAGAGTACCATTCAAGGATGCGGTAGAAATTTTGGTAATGCGTCCTCCACCCGTTCTCTGAAGTATCGCCGTAGCCGAATGGGTTCTGATGGTTGTAAGAAGGCATCACGCATCCTTTCCAGGCGAATCCTGATGTGGCTCCATGGACACCGATTCTATCCCATTTGTCCGCAAGCCGAAGCATCTGGAGCAGTGACGGATCATCTACGCCGTCATTTTTCTTGCCGTGTTCCAACACAGAGTTCATAATTCTTTCGGCGACTTCGGCGGAAAGTTCTGCTGGGTTGAGGAGCCCCTTTAAAACAGCCTCAAGTCCCTTGCTCTTTACGTGATTTCCGAAAGCCGGACATCGATCGATATTGTGTAGCCATACGGCCACAGCGTATTCTTCTTGATCAACTCCCGGAATAAGCGTCGAGAGCTCTTCGTACATTGCCTCCATGCGAAGAACGTGGTTGAGATCGTGCCCGCCTTGGCCTAGGGGCGGTAGATATGGTTTCCATAGAAAATCTTTCAGATCATCAATGAACAGTCTTTTCACGGGACCCTCCTTTGAATAATCCACCGAAACATCCGAAAATAACTTTTGAATAAGTATATCAGAAACTCTTATATCTTGTCAAGCCCACGTGGTAATGTATCATGAGCTTTGCAACACTCAGAGTTAAAATGACATATTTGATAGACGACTAACTTTTCACGATCGTAGAAAGTTGGACTATTGCTATTTTATCAATTCAACCTCAATATTTTGCGCGGGGAAGCTATAGCACCAGCCCGTAGATTCATATAGAAATCTCGTAGTTTTATTTAAATTTACCAGCCATTCCATCGGGCGATTGTAGATTAGCCAGCGCGAGGAGTGATCGAAAAATATCCGAGAGGATTTGACGCAATCGAAATTGAAGTCAAAATAATAGTCCCGCTCTTTTGTTTTAGAGTGCGGGGAATTTCTACAGAACATCTCGAATGTATAGATTGAAAATCTTTTTTTATGCGTTGGATCGATGTAGTTATTCTTAGATGTGAAATGCGGAACTCGTATTTTAAGTTTACCCCCCGTCTTCAAAATACGATGCATATCTTTTAATACCAGAATATATTCAATATGTTCCAAAACATCCTGGCAGAGAATCTCGTCAAACTCGCTGTCTTTAAAAGGCAGAGGAAGTTTTTCTATGTTATGCACGACGTCCACCCCCGGCAGTTTTGCAGAGTCTAGATTAACCCAGCCGGCTTTTATATCCTTCCCAGAGCCTAAATTTAACTTTTTCATCGGAATATAAGTTATATTTGTATTATATGTTAACTTCGAGATTACACAATTTGTTGCTGATGATCCGCTGCTATTTCCGCTTTCTCAAGCGCGGAAGGGCCGATAAAAAAACGCATCATCTTAACAAGGTTTTAATTGTCCAGCTTGCAAAGTTGGGCGACATGGTTTGCACAACTCCGGTATTCAGGGCTTTTAAGGAAAAATATCCCGACGCGGAATTGTTTGTTTTGGGAGATAAGATCAACAAGGAACTTCTGGCTGACAACGCTGACGTTTCAGAGTATATAGTTTGGACCAAGAATTTTAAGGAAATGAGGAGAGAGCTAAGATCCCGGAAATTTGATTTTGCTTTACTCGTAGGGCCATCGCCCGAAGCATTGGCCCTTTTGTACTTATCCGACATTCCGCATATTGCAGCTCCGATTCTTGAGGGCGGTTATTCTCCGCTTCAAACGCGCGCGTACCGCTTTTTAACTCGGCTTGTAGACACAAGGCCGCATAAAGTTGGCAATTACGCGCCCCGCGAATATTTAAGGCTTCTTGAAACTATCGGCATCGAGTCAGATGACACGAAGAAAAATCTAAGCTATTCTCAATTTGGAAAAGAGAAGGTAACGAAATTTTATGAAAAAAACGGAGTTAAGATAGGAGCGGATTTTGTCGTTGGAATTTTTCCGTCCACGGGATATAAAATAAAGCTCTGGGGGCGCGACAAGTTCGCGTGTGTCGCAGAATGGCTGCGGGTAAGCTATAAGGCTAAAATTGTCTTAATTGGCTCGGAGACTGATAGAAAAGAAGTTGAAGAATTTTTGTCGCATATTCCTAGAGAAATGAACTTGGCAAACGCTTTCAATGCTTTCAATGTCGATGAGCTCAAGGCGGCGATTTCCATGATGTCCTTGTTTATCAGTGTGGATACGGGTCCGATTTATATTGCGGAAGCCTTTGGTATCCCGACGGTAGACATCGTTGGTCCCATGAACGACGAAGATCAGCCGCCAAAAGGGCCGAAGAACAGAATAGTCAAAGCCGAGAGAAGAAGGCCTGCCATTACTGTTTTGAATACGCGGAATATAAACATAAAAGAAGCTTATCGGCAATCTAAAGACATAAGCGTGAAAATGGTTATTGATGAAGTAGAAAAATTAATTAAGGTTATTAGATGAAAACAATTTTTATAACAAGCTTTCACCAGCATATCTCACGGAATATTTTACTCTCCGATTTTTTTGAATTGTTAAAAAAGAGAAAAGATATAAGAATAATACTCATAGTGCCTAAATTTAAAGCAGATTATTTTCGGGAAAATTTTGGAGACGAAAACGTAATAGTTGAAGGAGTGGAAATTTATCGCGCGTCAAGAACTTTCTGGGGATTATTTTTTAAGCGCCTTTCGCGAACTTTTTTTAATACTGGGACGACTAGAGGAAAAAGAAAATATAAATGCTACTGGGACAGGAAGTTTTTTTATTTTGCTGGGTCGAGTTTTATTAGTTTTTTCGGAAGCTCTTTTTTTATGCAGGGCATTGTCCGCAAGCTTGACCGCACTCTTTCTCCAAATGGCTTTTTTGATGACTTGCTTAAAAAATATTCTCCAAGCTTGGTTTTCTCGACGGACATTCATAACGAAAATGATGTTGCTTTGACGCAGGATGCGAGGCGATCAGGTATAAAAATCTTGGGCATGTGGCGGTCATGGGATAATCCTACCCAGCAAATGCTCCGTGTTTTTCCGGATATTTTAATTTGCGGCTCCGAAGAACTTAGACGAGAAAGTATCAAATTGCATAATTTCCCGGAGAAAAAAATTATAGTGACGGGACATCCCCATTATGACAGATATCTGAAAGCGCCACTAAAAAGTAGAGAAACATTTTTCCAAGATTTTAAACTCAATCCTTCCATGCCGTTTATATTTTTCGCGCCAGGCGGGGATAAGATTATTAAAATAAATGATACTGATTTGATGGTTCTTGAAATTTTAGAAAACCTAGGGCATCAAGTTTTAGTTCGTTATCCGCCAGGAGAGGATATTAAGTTCATCGATGAAAGAAAATGGTCAGACAAAATCGTTTTTTATAAGCCGGGCTATAGATTTGCAGGACGTCCGGATTTTGAAATCACAAAAAAAGATGACGCAAATTTAATTGACCAGATTTATTATTCAAGCGTGGTCGTAACCGGCCCGACTTCGATTCCGCTTGATTCGGCGTTTATGGATAAGCCGGTTATAATTACTGATATTTATCCCACGGAGCGAAATAAGTATAAAAAGGGATGGGGGTTTTTATTAGATCACATTGATAAGCTCCTAAAAACTAACGGCGCTAGGCACGCGAGATCCAAAGAAGAATTCATAACGGCGATCGCGACATATTTAAAAAATCCAGAAATAGACAAGGAAGGCCGAGCTAAAATCCGTTCAATGTGGTTTACGCATGCCGACGGAAAAGCATCGGAACGTTTAGCAGACGCAATTCTGAAGGAAATATGAAAACCGTATTGGCAAACGTATCGAATAGTTTTTTTGTTAGAAATTTTTTGAGAGGCGATGCATTAAAAATACTCTTGGAAAGAAGGGATGTTCGAATCGTCCTCTTGGCCCCTAAAAATAAAATTGATTACTACAAGAAAGAATTTCCTGATAAGCAAATAAGCTTCGATGCGCTCCCAGACGTAAGGAATTTAAGAATAGAGAGGTTTTTTAAGTTTTTGGAAATGGCCAGTATCCATACAAAGACTTCATATATGCTAACCAAGAGCCAATACTTGCACCGTACGGGCCTTCAGAGAATGCGACTGCTTAGCTATCTTGATTATTTTGAGCGCTATATTTTTTGGCAGCTCGGAAGATATTATTTTTGGAGAGCGATGATTAGAAAAGCATATTTTATTTTTAACAATAGCCAATTTAATTATATTTTAGACAAATATGGTCCCGATCTTGTTTTTTTGCCTTCTATGATTCACTCCGAGGATTATGTTTTAGCGAGAGCTGCAAGAAAGAGGAAAATAAAAACTTTGGGCATGACGCTATCTTGGGACAATTTTTACTCCAAGACATTGCTGATGGTTCAGCCCGATCAGCTTATGGTGCATACGGATCAAATAGTCGAGCAGGCAAAAAGGTTTGGTGATTTTCGCGGACAAATTTGTGCGACGGGAATACCGCAGTACGATATTTACTTTAAGAGGCAGAATTTGATGCCGCGTGGAGAGTTTTTTGAAAAAATCGGCGCGGACAGTTCTAAAAAATTATTGCTTTATGCTTTTTCCGGGAAATCCGGCCTAAATATTGAATTTTCAGTATTGGAGATTTTATATCGAGCAATCAAGGACAAAAAAATAAAAGACGACGTGCAGGTTTTATTGCGGCCGTATCCGAGATACGACTTTCCAAAAGAAAAATTTGACGAACTCAAGGAAAAATACAAATTTTTAATTGTTCAACCTGTGTTTCATACCGGCGAAGGCAAGGGCGATTGGGAATTTAATGAAGACGCGGTCGAATTATTGGCGAATAGCCTTGCTCATTCGGATTTAGTGATTAATATGTATTCGACTTTCTTCATCGAAGCCGCCATTTTTGATAAGCCTTTAGTCGCGATTGGCTTTGATGGAGAAAAAAACTTCGAATACTGGAATTCCGCGGTCCGCTTTTTTGATTGGGAGCATCTGGCTCAAATAGGAAAAACAAACGGAATCGCGAGAGCAAAAAATCCTGATCAATTAAGCGAATTCATTAATAGATGCTTATCGGATCCGCAATGGCTCGGCGAGGGGAGGCGCGAATTAGTTTTGCAACAGTGCCAGTTTACCGACGGCAAATCAGGAGAACGCCTCGCTAAAACTATACTAGGGGCGTTATAGTTGAATATATATTAATGATGAATAGGACAAAGGTCATTTTTTTTACTCTTTCGTCTGCCGGAGTATACCGGAATCTTTTTTTCTTTCCCGAGAGCGTTTTTAACAAATTGAAAAATCTTGTTGGAACAAGAGAGGATATAAAGATAGTACTTTTGGCATACGACGCGTATTATGACAAATTTGTTTCCAATTTCTCCGGGATAAAGAATAAAAATTTTGTTATAGAGAAAGAGACAATTCCCGCGAAGAAAACTAAATTGCAAAAGATTTTTTATTTTTTTTATTCTTATTTAATTTATACAAAGACGACCGAGATGCTGGCGACTATGGGTCTTCGTCCGGACGAGCCGCCGGCTGGCGGAAAGACATATCTTGCGCCGATAAAAAAACTTATCGCGAATACATTTGGGAGATCGAGATTTTTCAAGCTCCGAGTAATTCCGACAATCTATTATATTTTATTTCCCGAAAGGCCGTTTTCAAAGATTATCGAAAAATATAATCCGGACTTGATATTTCTCCCCCATATATACGGGCAGTTTGACACAATGCTTCTCGCAGAAGCGCGGAGAAGAAATATCAAAACGATAGGCATGGCCGCGGGATGGGATCACTTAGATAAATATTTTCTTCCTTTTCAGTCCGATAAATTTTTGGCGCAGTCGGAACACGTCTGGGAAATGGCGATAAAATATCAGGGCTATAAGGATAAACAGATCAGCGTTATCGGATACCCCCATTTGGATTTTGTCTCAAATCCGCGATATGCCCTGCCTCGCCGAGATTTTCTGAAGAATATGGATTTTCCAGAAGATGCAAAATTTCTTCTGTATATTTCTGGAAGCGCTTATTGCCCGGATGAGCCGGATGTTATTGAAACAATTCTTAAGTGGACGGAAGAAGGGCGCCTTGGAGAAAATATGAACTTGATAATCCGCCCTTATTTGGGCGGAAGAGGGGCTGACCGCGATTTCGACAAGAAAAAATTTGAAAAATTCGAAGAGAATCCACGTGTTCGTTTTTGGAAGAGGGAAGCCTGGGATGATTTGCCGAATAGCATAAATTTTATGAATATTATGCGCCACTCGAGCGTCATTATCTCTATATTCACAACCGCAGTTTTGGAAGCGGCTGTATTTGATGTCCCCTTGGTGACAACTGTTTTCGATGGATACAATAAACGCCCATATAATAGGTCAATACGCAGGTTTCTTATGTCCGAACACTTCAAAGATGTTTTGGATACGAAAGCAATAAAGATAACAAACAATTTCGACGAGCTCTTTGAAGCAATTGATAGCTATCTTAAAAATCCAAAAATTGACGCGCGGGAAAGAGAAGTTTTGCGAAATAAGCTACTCTATAAATTAGACGGCAATGCTTCCAATAGAATAATTGAATATTTCATAGGATCATGAATAATCTTGAGTTAACGATTATTTCCGTATATCACGACTATCTCACAAAAAAAATGATTGAGACAAATTATGATTTGCTGACGAAATTAAATTCTTCAACAAACTGGATTTGGTTGGTTGGTGATAATTCTCGACCCGAACTCAAAGAAAAAATTGATTCTGCGAAGTTCAGGGTTATAGAGAATAAAGAAGCCCTTTCCATCAACCGGCAATCCTGCGGAAAATACTGGACGAGCTATCAGCATGCTTCCGCCCTTAATCTATGCTTAACGCATGTTAAAACTCGTTTCGTTGTTATTTTGGATAATGACTTTTTTGTTATTCGGCCCAAGTGGCTTCGCGAGGGGATACATTACTTACAGAAGCATAATTTAGCTATCTTGGGCGCTCCCTATTACCCTCGGGACTATAGAAAAATTCGCTATTTTCCCTCCATGGATTTTTGCACTTTTATCGATTCTGAAAAAGTCCCACTTGATACTTTGGATTTTACTCCCGGCTTCAATAAAACGAATGATGACAGAAGAACGGCAAAGAGCCACACCAATTTATTTAATCTAAATATTAGAAAAAGAAATATTGGCACATCGCACGATACAGGTTATCAAATATTTCTGCGCTATTACAACGATAAGGTTGCGAGGACCGAGTGCATAAAGCCGGTATATAAACCGCGAAGCGATTTACGCCTCTTTGGCAAACTCGGTTTTATTGCAAACACGCTGTATGAACTTTTCCTTCCGGACAGATTATGTTACATTCCCAAGCAAAGGGATTCCTATTCTTCCCTAGATTTCAAAGGCTTCGGAATTTTTGACGCACGGGGCGAGGGGTGGGAAGAACATGTACTCGAAGATAAGCCATTTGGTTTTCACGCCAGGAGCGGGAGACATCAAAAAAAGAACTACGGAGATGATAAATTACTGGCGGAAATAAAAAAAGCGCTCGTATGCGTATCGGCATAATTGGTGCTGGCGTTTTTGGAGCGACTGCTGCCTTGCGACTCGCAAAAGCCGGATATGATGTTGAGCTCATCGATCGAAATGACCGCATTTTGAGTTGTGCGTCTAGCATCAATCAATACCGGTTACATCGTGGCCATCACTATCCTAGAAGCTTGGAGACTATACAATCTTGTAAGGAAAGTGCTGGAGCATTTGAGAGAGAATATCCAGACGCCGTTATTAAAGATAATACGCATTATTATTGCATTTCTGCAAAAGATTCTCTGACCAGCGCCGAGCAATTCACAAAAATGTGCGATGCATTTAGGTTGCACTATCGCGAAGAACCTCTTGATATAGTTTCGCGAGATAACGTTTCTTTGTGTGTAAGAGTATCGGAATACGCCATTGATCCGGTAGCACTTTATTCAACCATCTATGATCGGCTGCGGCGAAGTACAGTCAAATTGATGCTTAACACATCTGCGGAGCGTTCCATGCTGTCGCGATACGATCTCGTTGTAGTTGCGGCATATGCGGGAACGAACGCCGTATTAGAAGCGCTCGACATTTCTCCCGTACGCTCATATCAATACGAATTGTGTGAAAAAATTGTTGTAAAATTGCCGCAAAATTTCATTCGTAAAAGCGCGGTTATTCTCGACGGCCCGTTTACGTGTATTGACCCGCTTGGGCGGAGTGGCAATTTTGTTATGGGGCACGTAGTGCACGCAATTCACACGAGCAACATCGGACTGCACCCCATTATCCCTGATGAATTTAAGTCCCTGCTCAATAGAGGGATTGTAAAAAATCCTCCCATAACAAATTTTTCAAAGTTTATTGAATCTGCTTCAGAGTTTTTCCCTGATATAAGGAAGGCGGAGCATGTCGGCTCAATGTACACGTTTCGTACCGTATTACCTAACCAGGAAGCTACTGATTCCCGTCCAACGATTGTCGAGAGAGTAAATGACCAAGTGGTCACCATTTTTTCTGGGAAAATAGGGAACTGTGTGCAAACCACAGACAAGATCCTCGAGCTCGTTCAAGAAAAAGAGAAAAATAAAGAGCCCAGCAGCATATAACCGCTGGGCCCGAATACTGTCAATGCCGACTATGTTTTTGGTTTGTATTGCCCCGAGCGGAGATCCTCGATGCCTTTTTTCTCCATCTGGCGGTTGATTTCCGCTTCGGGAGTTGCGTAGACCGCATCAGCCCATTTTTTAAAACGCGGGTCGCGCTTCTCCAGGATATCTTCGACGATAATCCAATCCAGTTTGATGCCGTGCTCCGCAAAATACGGTTTTTTGTCAAATAGCATCTTTGTCCGCTCTTCTTGGAAGCGCGGGCTTACAATGCCGATAACCCTGGTTTTTAAGATATCCGGATATTCCTCGATGTATTGGATCAAGTTTTCGATGTTCCCCTGCGTATGGCTTGCTCCAATTTTCCCCATAGGAATAACTTTTTCTTTTGGAATCTTATACCGCTCGGTCATCAATTTTGAAAGTTCGATTGAGCGCGATTCTATCTCACCTGTTCGCGGATTCTTGTCGGACCCTCCCGTGACCAAAATCACTGGCGCTTCATCTTGAACCTCGCTCGCTGCCAGCGCCCTTGCCTTGCCCATGACTAGCTTCCCAGGGTAGCCCTGAATAATCGTAGGGAATTCCCATTTTCCCTTTTTTTCGCTCCATTCCATGACAGCGCCCAAAACCAACAGAGCATCATATTTAGGTTCCTCCATGGTCTCACCTCCTTCTATTCCCTCGTTAGGTGTTTCTTGTGACATATGCTTTTGTTTCCTTTAACCTCACGTTGTCCGTAAGAAGCAGCACTCCAAAAATAAATGGGGCCAAAGAAGCAAGCTGCCAGACGGTCGGGACTTGGCTAAGAAGCGCCCAAGCGATGAGAAGCGTGAGGAGCGGGCTGATACTGCTTAACGCGTTGGCTTTCGTGACTGAAATACGATGAATCGACTCGATCCATAAGATTTTTGAAAGTCCGAGAAGTAGCACGCCGTTTATCAGAAGATAGGCCAATGATATCCGGACATCGCTTCTGGTGGCATGTTCGTTAAACAGATAGGCCAGCATAAAAACGATGGGGATGGACACTGCACTTCGGAGAAACATGATTGATTCGCTCGAGGCGATGAGGCGAGCTTTTTGCTGGAAGAGATTACCTATCGGCGGGAAGAAAGTAGCGAGAAGTACGAAGACATCTCCGAGGTTGAAGCCGGAAAAATCTTTGACGAGGACAATCAGTGCACCAAGCAGCATAAACACAACTCCGAGCGTATGCTCAAACGACATTCGCTCACGCCGGTACAAGCTAAAGAAGGTGTAGGAAGTACATATCTCAAACAGCGCAATAATGGCGGCATTCCCGGGCGTTGTTTTTTCAAGCCCGAGAAAAAGAAAGAGGTAATACAGAACGCCGATAAAGAGAGCGATGAAGAAAATATATTTCCACAGCACCGGATTGATGAGCTCCTTCCATTTTTTCCGGATACCCACTAAAACCGCGAAAAAAACTGTGGCAAAAAAAGTACTCCACCCAAGGGATACGAGCCCCGGTAATGTCCTGTAGGACAGGACGGTAATAACGGGAAAGAATGACCACGCGACGCTGGAAAGGAAAATGTATATTTCCCCTTTTCGATCCTCGCTTAACGGCATCTCTACTGTTGTCCACTTCTTGTTCATATTCATAAGAACTGTTCCCCCTTTTCAATGATTTAAGCACTTCAGGATTCCTTTGTCAAGTTTACGTGGCAAGGCGACCGTTTTTGCTAATTTTATCAAAAGTTTTAGTTACCAATAGACTGACCTTAGTGTTCTCGGATGCGAGGGCTGGATCATCCATGCTTTTAAGAAATATGGGGATTTCGTTTTCGAGGGCTGCGTTGGGCGAGGGCGAGGCGAAATGTTCTCGGTATTCTTTGCTTCCGTCGTCATAAATAAAAAGCGTATCGCCGTGCCAGGCAACCATGCCGTTGTCAAGAATAATTTCGATGAGTTTTGAGCGAATGGGTGAGATTCGATTAATGCTAAAGGTGGCGGATATGTCATTTTCAAAAATACCGCTAACCGAAACTATGTCGGCATCCGTTATCACTCCCAGCGTTTTTTCTAATTTAATTTCCTTTGGCTCGCCGCACAGTTGTATCGCCATAGCCACATCGTGAACCAGAAGACCCCATAAAATGTCCTCCGTGAAACTGCCGTACTTGTACCACGAAAAGTGGACGGATTTGATTCGTCTATCGCGAAGCAGATTTTGAAGCGTGACAAAGCAGGGATGATAGAGAAACGTAAAATCGGTAAATAAGCTTAGTTTACGCTTATCCGCTTCGTCTACGAGGTGTTGTGCGATTTTTTCCTCGGTTGCAAGGGGTTTTTCCACGAAAACGTGCTTTCCTGCGCTAAGCGCTTCGCGGACAATTTCCGCATGCGCTGATATTGGCGTGGCAATGACCACTGCGTCAACTTTTTTGTCGGAAAGTATTTCTTGATAATTATCGGTGACTGCAATTTCCGGATGATTTTTTTTCACCGCCGCAATCCGTTCGGCATTTCCGCGCGAAGCGCACCACAGAACACGGGTTTGAAGCGAAAAAGTATCAAGTAATTTACTGCCCCATTTTCCGATACCAATAATTCCTATGTGCTTCATGAGTTATGAGAATCTTCTTCTCGCGTCGCAAGAAAAAGCGGTTCCACCGGGTTAAGAGCTGCTTTTTTGATTTCTCCTTCTGATAAAAATTGTTTGGGCAAAAGCGCTTTCGCCTTAAACCCAGCGCCCATGAGCCTGTCTATATAATCAGTGCCATATAGCCGAACGTGATCATCCTGCCCAAAAATTTGCGTGCGTTGATCTGGCGTTACAATAGAACTGTCTTCCTGCGTTTTTGCAAGCGCCGAAGAAAATGGAACCTGAAGGATCGCGAGCCCCCCAGCTTTTAAAACTCGATATAATTCCCTCATAGCAAGTTTGTCATTTTCAACGTGTTCCAAGATATGATTGCAAATAATTAGATCAAAGGACTGGCTTTCAAAAGGAAGCGCTTGTATGTCAGCGTACACAAGCTTCTTTTTTTGCGGATCATAGGTAGTGGCGACATACGAGTTCTGATAGTGCGTATGTAGCACGCGCCTCAAGCTCGGTTCCGGGGCCACATGAAGTATGCGGCGACCTTCAGCATTAAACCATCCCTTTTCATTAAGATAGAGATAAATTAATCGCTCTCGCTCCTTGGAGCCGCATTTGGGGCACTTGGAGTTGGCTCGCTCTCCCGCGCCGATTATTTCTTTTTCTGCAAATACGGGATGCGAAAGGCCAAGCGTATAGAACCTTCGGGCGTGCCAGCCGCAGAACGGGCAGGAATATCTAAACCCGTACGTGCTTAACATGCGAATGGGCGCAAAACGCTTTCTTAGTCTTTGGGAGTATAACTCTGGGCGGAAAAGCGCTCGGAAGAACCGGCGCAGGAATTTTTCCGGAGGTTTATGGTGTCCTTTATGGCGGTAAAAATAGTCATTATTGCGAGAATAGCCCGCAAAATACTTGAAAGAAAAATTTTGTTTCCATGCGACGTAGTTAAATGAAAGCTGGTCGCGCTTACTTTCGCTCCTTTCTATATCCCACCACGCTTCCATCGCTCGGCGCACGTCCGGTTCATTGTGCCGGCGAAGCAGCACCATGGTGGTGCCCAATCCGTTATGGAGAGGATAATTTTCTCTGCGATACCGCTCCATCTGCTTTCGAATAATCGCAGGATCATCCTGGCAGTATCCTTTTTCTTTGCACAGCTT
>Ga0209211_10005268_pt1 | contig 19476 bp, 16 predicted proteins | sample RifGroA2_FD_183992 | JGI IMG/M metagenome (GOLD analysis project Ga0209211, IMG submission 183992) | Groundwater microbial communities from Rifle, Colorado, USA - Groundwater A2 (SPAdes) (version 2) | ecosystem: Environmental > Aquatic > Deep subsurface > Groundwater | place: Rifle, Colorado...
ATGGTTGTGGAAGCATAACTTCAAATATTATTTCAGTAACAGTAAATCCATTACCAACAGCAACTATAATTTCAGCAAGTGCAGCTACAACATTTTGCGAAGGCGAAAGTGTAATACTTTCAGGAAATATTGATGGCATTTGGAGTAATATGGGAACTACATCAACCATAACAGTCAACTCAAATGGCGATTATTTTGTAACCAATACAAATGGTTGTGGAAGCATAACTTCAAATATTATTTCAGTAACAGTAAATCCATTACCAACAGCAACTATAATTTCAGCAAGTGCAGCTACAACATTTTGCGAAGGCGAAAGTGTGGAGCTTTCAGGAAATATTGATGGAATTTGGAGTAATTCAGAAACTACACCTACAATAACTGTCAACACTTCTGGTGATTATTTTATAACCAATACCAATGGTTGTGGAAGCATAACTTCAAATACTATTTCAGTAATTGTAAATCCATTACCAACTGTTTCTTTAGTTTTTAATCAAGATTCTGTTTGCATAAACGTAAGTGAATTTGCTCTAACAGGTGGATTTCCTGTTGGCGGGTTATATTCTGGTGCAGGAGTAAATGATGGAAATTTTAATCCATCACAAGCTGGAAACGGAACACACGACATATTATACACTTACTCATCTGCAAACAATTGTGAAAATAGTACTTTAGCTAGCATGTATGTCGATTTGTGTACAGAAATTCAAACTGTTTCAGTTATTAATTCTGTTAACATTTTCCCAAATCCATTCAATACATCTTTAACCATTGAGATAAATGATGCATTGCAAATTAATATCTGTGAAATAAGAATGTACGATATTTTTGGAAAAGAAGTGATGAATTCAATAATCACCAAACAATTAACTTCCATTGAAACAACTTGTGTTCCATCTGGAATTTATTTCTATAAAGTAATTAGTAATGGTAAAACAATTCATTCAGGCAAATTGATTTCTCAATAGTATGTTTGATGAGTTATAAGGAAATCCTAACTTCCCTTAATCTGTGGAAGTTTGTTAAACCGATGGGTTAACCCATCGGTTTGTTTTAATTTGGTTGTTTTTATAAAGACTGAATCTTTGCTTTATTTAATAAAACGAGGACAGGAGTTCTGAATTTGCAATTAAAGTCTGTCTATAAAGTCAAAAAGCTATTTTTCTATTTAGTGTCTGTCCATAAAGTTAAGAGTTTGAGTCAGAACTAAGCGAAGCGGTCTCACAGCTTACCGATGAATCGGTACAAGTCGTCCCGAATTTACTTCGCATGGGCGTTTACCCCATTGGATAGATAATAATAAATATTGTACTTTTATTAAAATTTGTTATCCAACGGGGTTAACTTAATAATTAATTTTAAGCTATAATGCAGAATATTACAGATATACAATTATTAAAAACAAATCCCGAATTTACTTCGGGAGTAATGTTGGTAGAAAATAACATCCCCTCTAATTTGAATCCCTTTAGGGATGAAATATTTTCTTCAAAATCAATATTTTATATCGTATCCCAAAGTAAATTCGGGACAAGCTCAACGTCACTTTTTTGTGGGGCTAAATCACTTTCTACCAATATTTTGTCCCTAGCGGGACAAGTTAAGTTTACCCTGTTAGATAGCTAATTTAAAAGAACGAAAAAAATTGAAAGAATTATCTATCAGGGTAAACGCTAATGCGAATTTACTTCGGGAAATACCTATAAAAAAAACAAACTATTATGAGTAATACCTTTAAAATAAAATAATTATGAGTAAATCGGACATTATGGACAAACTCTATTTAACCTCATTAATTATTGATAGATAGTGTGTTGATTGTTGCATTAAATAATCAATAGAGTCGTTTTTCGAAATATCAATCATCATGTCGTAATTGGAATCATTATCCATTAGCTTTCCAACCTTAAACTTTGCTTTAGATAAACCAATAATATACTGAATAGGAAACCATTTATCTAATGTAAAGTCTATTAAAATATCAAACTTTAAATCAATAAAGTTATTAACTGCTTCGCACTTTGGTTGACGAAACCAATTAAGGTTTTTATGGCTAAAAAAATTAACGCCGGTCTGGTACGAATAAAAGTTTAGAGCATTCTTATTATCAATAAAACCAAGTGCAATAACACGAATCTTTTTATCAGAAAGAAAAGATAAAAACTTGCGAATTTTTTCATAATTTTTTTGTTCGGTAGCATTAAACACAACCCCAATAAGTTTTGCAGTTTTAAAATTATGAACTTCACGCTCTCTAACAGTTTTTTTTATCTTTCTACCTAATAAAACAAAACCTATTTGTTCCTGTATTTTCTTTAAAAAATTCACAGTACAATAATAATAATTTATCACTACTAACCGACTAAAATCTTTAAAATGTTTTGAAACGTACTAAAAGTGTGACATCTACGAGGTATTTACCAAGTAGAATGTAATATTAAAAACTCTGTGACTCTCAGAGTTCACAGTGTCTTTGTGTTAAAAGTCTAAAGCTTTTGATTTTTTCTTTAAAATTCTGCACTCTTAGGCGTACGTGGGAATGGAATTACATCTCTAATATTAGTCATTCCTGTTACAAACATTAAAAGACGTTCGAAACCTAAACCAAAACCTGCATGTGGTGCTGTACCAAAACGTCGTGTATCAAGATACCACCATAAGCTATCTGGTTCGATGTTAAAATCACGCATTTTTCCAATTAACTGATCCTGACGTTCTTCGCGTTGCGACCCGCCAATAATTTCGCCAATTCCTGGAAATAAAACATCCATTGCTGCAACAGTTTTTCCATCATCGTTGTTTCGCATGTAAAATGCTTTTATTTCTTTCGGATAATTAATCAAAATAACAGGTTTTTTGAAATGTTTTTCGACTAAATATCGTTCATGTTCGCTTGCTAAATCAACTCCCCATTCAACTGGATATTTGAATTGTTTCTTTTTAAAAGGATTCGAGTTTTTTAATATTTCAATAGCTTCGGTATATGTTAATCGTTCAAAATCGTTAGCTAAAACAAATTTCATTCTGTCAATCAACGACATTTCATTTCGTTCGTTTTGAGGTTTTTGCTTTTCTTCAGCTTCTTCGCGTTGAAGTAGAAACTGTAAGTCTTCCATACAATTATCTAGTGCATACTGAATTAAATACTTTAAAAAATCTTCGCTCAAATCCATATTGTCTGTCAAGTTGTTGAATGCAACCTCTGGTTCAATCATCCAAAATTCTGCCAAGTGTCGTGAAGTGTTTGAATTTTCAGCTCTGAATGTTGGACCAAAAGTATAAACCTGACCAAGTGCCATTGCTCCTAGTTCTGCCTCTAGCTGACCTGAAACGGTTAAGTTAGTTTCTTTGCCAAAAAAATCTTGCGAAAAATCTACTTTCCCTTCATCTGTCAATGGCGGATTTTTAGCATCCAAAATCGTTGCACGAAACATCTCTCCAGCTCCTTCAGCATCTGATGCCGTTAAAATTGGAGTATGTAAATAGTTAAAACCATGATCGTTAAAATATTTATGAATAGCATAAGCCATAGAATGACGAATTCTGAAAACCGCACTAAACAAATTTGTTCTAAAACGTAAATGTGCTTGTTCACGCAATAGTTCCAAACTGTGACGTTTTGGTTGAAGAATAGTTTTTTGAACATCGTCAGGATCGGCAACTCCAAGAATTTCGATTTCCGAAAATTTCGATAATAACTCAACAGACTGTCCACTTCCTTGAGATTCAACTAATATCCCTGTTACCGACAATGAAGTGGCAGTAGTTATCTTTTTTAATTTGTCGGCAAACTGCTCAAATGTTGCAACATCTTCATCAATTACTATCTGAATATTACCTAAACACGAACCATCGTTTAATGCAATAAATCTGTTACTTCTTAATGATCGAACCCAGCCTTTTACTAATATTTTTTCTCCTTTTGGCTGTTTTAAAGCGTCTTTAATTTTTATGCGTTTCATGAAATTACTGGAATAAATTATTACACAAAAGTAAATATATCTGATAAAATACGATAAATATTACATACAATTTAATTTTATTTTTTTGCTGAAGTATTCCCGAAAATTAATTTATCGAATTGAAATTGTTGATATTTATTAATGCTGATAATGAAAAAGATATTTAATTTTACTCTATTAATATTTTTAACTAAAAAGTAATGAAATTATCAGATTGCAATGTAAAGTTTTCGTCAATTGTTGAAATAGCTGAATTAGTTCAAAAAATTGAATCAGAAACAGATAGAAGATTTTTAAAACTTCATCGAGGAGTAATTGATGTAACTACTATTGATATGAATTGGATAAAATCCAACCTTGATTTAAATACAAAAGCACTTCAGCATTATTCGCCAAATGATGGAAATCAAAAGCTTATTGAAACCATAAAAACCAAATTTTATTTACAAAAACATAATGTATTGATTACTCCAGGTGGAATGGCTGCATTAGATTTGATTATATCGTCATTGGCTGATAATCAAACATTTTGGTTACCTACATATCATTGGGGTTCGTGGAATAAAATTATTCAGTTACAGAATAAAAAAATTGAATCATTCGATGATTTTAATTTAAATTCATTTAATCCATCAGAAGGAGTTGTTATGTTATGCTTTCCTTCTAATCCAACTGGTTATCAACCAGAGTTATCGGTTATTAAAGAATTTATTCTGAAATGCAAAAAAAACAATGTTACAATAGTTCTGGATATGCCTTATTTTTATTTGTTTAATGAATTTAATACAGATATTTCAGACCTAATTCAGGATAATGTTATTGTTAGTTGCTCTTTTTCAAAATCGGTAGGTTTATCGGGTTATCGAATTGGTTATGTGGCTACTACAAATAAAGAATTATACTCTCATTTACGAATTCGCTCTTTATATAAATATAATTCAATATCAACAGTTGCTCAGCAAATTATTCTGAATTTATTAACTTCTGGAACTACTCAAATTGAACAATACAAAAAGGAAACACTAAAGCATATAAAGAAAAATATTGATTTCTTGCTCGAAAACAATTTATTATTCGATAGCTATACTAACACTCCGGTAGGTCCTTTTGCAATTATTAAATGCGACTATGATACATTAATGAAAAATAATATTAGTAGCGTTCCACTAAATAAGTTTGTTATGAAACCAACAAATGAAGATAACAAATTATCACGCATTTCGGTAGCAGTTAGTAGCGAAGGTTTTATTAATGGTATGGCGAAAATTATCTAGTGTGAATAAGAAAACTTAGAGCAAATTATATTGTCTTAATTCTCAACATTTTTATAGTTTTTATGCTAATCAGCATATTTTTTTTCTAAAAAGATGGATATTTCATAATTTTTTACGTAAGTTTGGAGACAAACATTTAGTGTCATACTTATTACTTTAGCATTTATGAATAACAATGGTTTGAATTATTTCTATGAGCCAAAAGCGATTGCACTTATTGGAGCATCAGCTAAAGAACTTTCAATTGGAAACGTAATTATTAAAAATCTTTTGCATTATGGCTTTACAGGCTCAATATATCCTATAAATCCTAAAGTTGACGAAATACGTGGATTAAAAGCTTATCCTTCAATTCTTGATGTTCCGGGAGAAGTTGATTTGGTTCATATTGTAATTCCTCCACCTTTTGTGCCAGAAGAAGTCGAAAATTGCGGAAAAAAAGGAGTAAAAGCAATTATTATAAATACAGCAGGTTTCAAAGAAATGGGTGCTGAAGGGCATGCCCTTGAAGATGATTTTCTTGCACGTGCCAAAAAATATAATATTCGAATAATTGGACCAAATTGTCAGGGAACAATAAATTCCGATCCAAAATTTAATGCTTATTGTAATTTCACATTTACATTTCCAAATCCAGGATTTATTTCGGTTGTTGCACAAAGTGGAGGAGTTGGTGCTGTTATTATGCAAGCATTTCACGATATGGGAATCGGAATCCGTATGTATTCATCAAACGGAAATGGATCTGATGTTTCAATACCAGAAATAATAAAATATTACAGCGAAGACGAAAATACAAATGTAATTGTACTTTATCTTGAAAGTCTAGCTGACACTAAAGAATTTGTAAATCTTGCGATGGAAGTTGCCGCTAAAAAACCAATATTGGCAATTTCGGCCGGAAGAACCGAAAAAGGAGCAGCTGCATCAAAATCACACACTGGAGGTCTTGCTGGTGGAAAAACAATGGAACTTATTTTCAAGAAAACAGGAATACTTTCGTTTTCAAATCTTGAAGACCTTTGCAACGCAGCTGTTGCATTTGCTAACCAACCTATTCCAAAAGGCAATAATGTTGGTATGATTACAAATACAGGTGGTCCGGCAATAATTGCAACCGATGAGCTTTCAAGTTGTGGATTAAATATGCCACAATTATCTGAAAATGCTAAATCGCATTTGAAAACAACAATGCTCGAAGCTGCTTCAATAAATAATCCTTTAGATGTAGTTGCAACCGCCGGAGCAGCACATTTTAAAAGTGCCATTGAAACTTTGATGGCAGAACCACAAATAGATAGTATTTATCTGACTTTTGTGACACCTCCTTTTGTTGATTGCGTAAGTGTTGCTAACGTGATTTCAGAAATTAGTAAAAAACAAATTAAACCTATTGTTTGCAATTATATAACAGATAAAAAGACTTGGTGCGAAACTTCTGAAATTCTTAATAAAGGTGGCGTTCCTTGCTTCGATTATCCTGAAACAGCTGCAAAATCGTTGTCGGCACTTGTAAATTATAATAAAATCAAAACTCGTAATAAAGGACAAGTCATTTCTTTTAAAGATATTGACAATAATAAAGTTAAGGACATTTTAACGAATGCTAAATCACAAAAACGTGAAAACTTATCAGCTTACGAAGTATATGAAATTTTAAGTGCTTATAATATCCCAATTGCATCATGGGCAATAGCTGAAAATAAAGATGATGCTTTTGAAAAAGCCGAAAAAATTGGCTTTCCGTTAGTTGTTAAAGTCGATTCTGAAAAAATTATACATAAAAGCGATGTTGGCGGTGTTGTAATCAATATCAAATCACTAGAAGAATTAACATTGGTTTTAAATAAAATGTATTCTGATTTTGGAAACGATATAAAGTTCTTTATTCAACAATTTATTCCAAAAGGAAAAGAACTTATTATTGGAGCTAAAGCAGAAAAAGGAGTTGGTCATATAATTTTGTTCGGATTAGGAGGCGTTTTTGTGGAACTTTTAAAAGATGTTTCTTTAAGCATAACCCCAGTAACAGATTGCGAATCAGAAGAAATGATTAGCTCAATAAAAGCATCAAAATTAATTACAGGATATAGAGGCGAAAAAGGTATGAATAAAACGAAAATTATTGAAATAATTCAGCGAATTTCAATGCTTGTTAGCCAGTTTCCCGAAATAAAAGAATTAGATTTGAATCCACTTTTTGCATTCGACAACGAAATTTGTGCTGTTGATGCTAGAATAATTTTATAGACAAATGACAAAACGGATTATAAATCCTTATAATATAAACTTTCGGATTACAAATCCGAAAGAGCAACTTTGTTGTTGATGTAAGCATTTGTAATACATTATAATAAAAAAATATTTAATAGAAATTTATGGAAAATAAACAACTCAAACTTGGAATTATCGGATTAGGACCTATTGGGCAGACTTTAGCAGTTCATTTTAAAGAAGCCGGTTGCGAAATTGCAATTACTGACCTCGATAGAGATAAGTTAAGTTTAATTCGTAAAAAAGGAATTGAGATTGTTGATAAAATTGAGAAAAAAGCATTTTTCAGCCATGTTTATAATTCCATAGAAGAATTATTAGAACACGATTTTGATGTTTTAATTAGTGCAGTAAAAGCATATCATGTTGATTCAATTCTTGATCAGGTTGAAAAAAAAGCCAAAAGAGACATTTTTCTTCTAAGTGCTCAAAATGGAATAGATATTAGAGCAAAATATATTTCGCATTTTAGAGATTCTCAAATATTTCGAATGGTAATAAATTTTGCTGGAAATCTTCAAGCCCCGAATGTTACAGCTATAAATTTTTGTAATCCACCAAACTACATTGCCTCAATTGACGATTCACAAGAAGAATTAGCTTCATTAATGGCTGAAAAATTATCAAGTGTAAATTTACGAACCGAAAAAGTTGACTCATTTATTGTTGCTAATAAAATTTGGGAAAAAACAATTCTTAATGCTGCATTGAGTCCACTATGTGCACTTTCTGGACTTACCATGAAGGAAGCAATGAATAATCCAGATACTTTGGAAATTGTTGAGCAAGTAATTTACGAAGCTGTTGAGGTGGCAAAAGCAGAAGAAATAAAATTGCCTGAAAATTTTGTAAAACTTTGTATCAGATATTTAAATAATGCAGGAAATCACTTACCATCATTAGCTGTCGATTTAATGAATAAAAGAAACACTGAAATTGACTATATGAATGGAAAAATTGTTGAATATGGGCGAAAACATTATATTAGAACACCTCTAAATTTAACACTAACAAACCTTGTGAAGGCAATAACTACTAAAAACGACATAAAATAAAATTGAATTAAGCTATGTGAAAGTCTATGTAACTATGTGTCTATGTGGTAAAGACGGGAAATAGTAAGCGTAGCAACAACAAACCTCAACCGAGCTTGCGAGCTCAACAAAGTTAAACTTCAAACCTTAAACTCTCTTTGATATGGAAAACAAAATGTATTCATGGCAAATGACCGAATTAAATGCCGATTTTAAATTAGTAGAAAGCTCATTACCCGAAGTTAACAATACCGAAGCTCTTGTAAAAATTGCAGGTTGCGGAGTATGTCATACCGATTTAAGTTTCTGGCATTATGGCGTAAAAACAAAAAAAGAATTGCCACTTACTTTAGGACACGAAATAAGCGGAAAAGTTATAGCCGGAAATCCTAACTGGATTGGCAAAAAAGTTATAATTCCTGCTGTACTTCCTTGTGGCGAATGTGAGCTTTGCAAAAAAGGTCGTAGCAACATGTGTCAGAATCAGTTAATGCCCGGAAACGATTTTCATGGAGGCTTTGCTTCACACATTAAAGTTCCTTCAAAATTTTTATGTGCTGTACCTGAAAAAGTGCTTGATAAATATTCATTAAAACAACTTTCGGTTATTGCCGATGCAATTTCAACACCTTATCAGGTTATTAAAAAATCTGAACTCGAAGCTGGCGATTTAGCAATTGTAATCGGAGTTGGTGGAGTTGGAGTTTATGCGGCTTTAATTGCAAAAATATTTGGAGCAAAAGTTTTAGCATTAGATATTGACGACGATAAACTTAATACAGCAAAAGCTAATGGCATTGATGCAATTTTAAATGTTAAAGGTCTTGACATTAAAACAATAAAAGGAAATGTAAAAGATATTGCAAAAGGACTTGGAGTTTCAAAATATGGTTGGAAAATATTTGAAATGTCAGGAACAAAAGCTGGTCAGGAATTAGCTTTCAATTTAATAACATTCACATCTACACTTTCAATTGTAGGTTTTACAATGGACAAACCCGATGTAAGATTAAGCAACCTTATGGCATTTGATGCAAAAATAATTGGAACTTGGGGCTGCAAACCAGAGTTATATCCCGAAGTCGTTGACCTTATTGCAACCGATAAACTTAAAATTGATGATTTTATTGAAACATTTCCATTATCAAAAATCAACGAAGTTTTCAAAAATACATTAGAACATAAATACAAAAAACGCTCTATCTTAGTTCCTGATATGGATTAATAAAATTAATAACTAAATAATTTATAATATGTTAAAAACTCACAACCTCGTAAACACAGAGTATAAAGAAATACTCTTCGAAAAACGCCCTTGTCTTGACAAAGCAGGAAAACCAATCGAAGGATTGTTTAACGCTTGGATTTTATTGAATAATCCAACACAGTTTAATTCCTACACAACAGGAGCAGTAAAAGAAGTAATACTTGCAATGCGTGAATCATCAAACGACCGTAGTGTTGTTGCAGTTGTATTTACAGCAGTTGGCGATAAAGCTTTCTGCACAGGCGGAAACACAAAAGAATATGCAGAATATTATGCAGGTAATCCACAAGAGTACAAGCAATATATGCGTTTATTTAACGATATGGTTTCTGCAATTTTAATGAACGATAAGCCAGTTGTTTGTCGTGCAAACGGAATGAGAATCGGCGGTGGACAAGAAATTGGAATGGCATGCGATTTTACAATTGCACAGGACTTAGCTCGTTTCGGACAAGCTGGACCAAAACACGGAAGTGCACCCGATGGAGGTTCAACAGATTTTCTTCATTTATTTGTAGGAGTTGAAAGTGCAATGTTTTCATGTACAGTTTGTGATCCTTGGTCAGCTCACGAAGCAATGAGAATGGGATTGCTAACCGAAATTACTCCAGCTCTGAAAGTTGATGGCAAATTTATTCCAAACCCAATGGTTTACAGCGATAAATGGGTAAATGAAAATGGCGAAATTATTTACGGAAAATCAAAAACTGGTGATGATTTGGTAAAAGCTAAAGAAATTATGAAGTCTGGTACAGTTGACTTATCTATGCTTGATGCAGCTGTCGAAAAACTTTGCACAAAGCTTTTAATGACAATGCCAAATTGCCTTAGCAAAACAATAAACTCTATTAGAAAGAAAAAATTAGAACATTGGGACAGAAACAAAGAAAGTAACCGTGAATGGCTTGCACTAAACATGATGACAGAAGGAAAAGCGGGTTTTCAAGCATTTAATTTTGGACCAAAAGATAACCGAGAAGTTGACTTCATTAAAGTTCGTCAAATGCTTGCTCAAGGACATGAGTGGAACGATGAAATGTTAAAAGCTGTTTCACCTCAATTCAGATAAAATTTTAAATAAAATTCCTAACATTTAATATGAAATAATCTTCCTCCCCTTCTTTTGGAAGGGGTTGGGGGTAGGTCAAACTTCAAACTTCCTATTATGACTAAAATTAAAGTAGAATACACACACGATAACTCAGTTGCCAGAATAATCCTTGACGATGGAAAAGGAAATATTCTCGACAATATTATGATGAATGAATTAATTTCATTGCTAAAATCATACAAAACAAACAATAATATCAAGCTTATCACTTTTGAAGGTGCCGGAAAAAATTTCTCCTTTGGAGCAAGTGTAGAAGAACACACAAAAGATAAAGCAGAGGAAATGCTTATTACATTTCATAAAATTTTCCATACAATAATTGATTTGCATATTCCTACAATGGCAAAAATTTCAGGACAATGTCTTGGTGGAGGATTTGAATTGCCTTTGGCTTGTAATTTTATATTTGCCGATAAAACTGCAAAAGTTGGTCAGCCCGAGATTTTATTAGGAGTTTTTGCTCCTCCAGCTTCGATTATGTTGCCACTGAAAATTGGAAATGCCAGAGCCGAAGAGCTGTTAATTACAGGTCGAATAATTTCAGCCGAAGAAGGCAAAAACATTGGACTTTTGAACGAAGTTTTCGAAGACAGAGAAACAATGGACGCTGAAATTGACAAGTGGATTCAGAAAAACATTGTTGGAAAAAGTGCTTCATCGTTACGTTATGCAACAAAAGCAGCAAGAGCATCTTTCGATTATTTTATGAAAAAAAATCTTCCTGTTTTTACCGATTTATTCGTAAACGACTTAATGGAAACAAATGACGGAAATGAAGGAATAAACTCTTTTCTTGAAAAAAGAAAACCTGAGTGGAAAAATTGCTAAATCGTGTCAATTAGGAAATAGTCGCAGTTTTGAAAATAAGGAGTTTATACCATTTGAATTTATAAAATAATTCAATTAATATTTGGTATAATGCCGATACTATACCGATTTTATCGGTACAGGCTATGAAAATAGTACAATGAAATTGGACTATATTGAATTCCGAAAAATCGGAACAAGTTGTGTAATCGGTATTACGAATGTAAACAACTGTTTTCAAAACCAGAGTAACGAAATTATTGGAGTTTTCTAAGAGACACTAATTAGCTTTTGGAGCCATTGGGCTTTCTTCTTTTACAGGTTCAATAATTTCAGGAGGGCTTTTAATTTCACCAGAAATTTTAATAACCTTCGTTGCTGTTTTTGCATTTGAAGTTATTGTAATTGTTTTTGCAAACTTTCCTATTCTATTAGAATCATATTTTACAGCAATTTCGCTACTTGCTCCAGGTGCAATAGGTTCTTTGGGCCAAGATGGTGTTGTGCAACCACATGATGCTTTAACATTCGATAATATTAAAGGCTCTTTACCAATGTTTTTGAATTTAAAAGATGTTGTACATGGAGCACCTTTGTCAAGTGTACCAAAGTCAAATGCCTCATTTTCAAAAATTATTTCAGGTGCATTTGGGTTTATGCTGTCTTTTTTTTCAACAACTTGTGAAAATGCACTTACTGAAATAAATACACATAGAAGAATAAAAATCTTTCTCATTTTTTGTTTAATTTTAGTTTATCGTCAATATTTGTTTTTATAGCTTGCATTAGCATTTCTGGTTCATCTTCGGCAGTTAAAAAGGCAAAATCTGTTAAGTTTTCAATCGACTCTTTATCTGTTTTTTTGCAAACAATATATAAACCTGAATTAGCTATTTCAAATTTATCAAGAAGAGCTTTATTAGCCGAATCGTCAAAATTAATATCAATAAATTTAACAACTCCACGGTCTTTTTCTTTTGAAAAATATCTGTCAACTGCCTTTTCAGAATAAGTACCAACCTCTATACTTGCAGAGTCAGGATTTGCAGTATGAATGTTATAAACTTCAATAATAGCCTCTATATCAGCATTCTTAACGTCGCTTTTTAATGAAGAGTCGTCATTAGTAGGTTGATTATTTTCTGTGCCAGTATTACAGGCAAAAAGAATTGAAATAAATATGATTAAAATTGAATACTTATACATGTGCATTTTTTTATATTAATTCAAAAGTCGGTTTTTATTTTTTTAATTGCTAAAAATAAATGTTAAAAAATTACAATAACAATTGCTAAGTGTTCTCTGGCAGTTAGATACTGTCTGCTAGTCAGAGAGGTTAGGTTCCTCGTTGTTTTTTATGCTAAAAAACACCTTTTTATGGCTTTCTGTATTTTGAAATGCAATCCTATAATTTGCTTAATTATTGAAATTCTGCAAATTACATATTAAAAATTCTTTGCTGATTATTTATTTCAATTTAGTATCTTTGGCGTTTGATTTTTTAAAAAATAATTCAATGAAGGGTTTAAAAATAATTGTTCTTGCTAAACAAGTTCCTGATACAAGAAATGTAGGAAAAGATGCTATGAAAGCCGACGGAACTGTTAACCGTGGTGCATTAGCTGCTGTATTTAATCCTGAAGATTTAAATGCTCTCGAACAAGCACTTAGACTTAAGGAAAAGTACGAAGGTTCTACAATTACATTGTTAACAATGGGCCCAGGAAGAGCTGCCGAGCTAATTCGCGAAGGTTTATATCATGGAATTGATAATGGTGTTTTATTAAGCGATAGAAAATTTGCTGGTTCTGATACATTAGCAACATCTTATACATTATCTCTTGCAATCAAGAAAATGGAATATGATGTAATTATTGCTGGTCGTCAGGCAATTGATGGAGATACTGCTCAAGTTGGTCCTCAAGTTGCTGAAAAACTTGGTATTCCTCAAATTACTTATGCCGAAGATATTATCGAATACAAAGCAAATCAAATAACAGTAAAGAGAAGACTTGAAAAAGGGACAGAAGTTGTTTCTTCTTCACTACCAGTTTTAATAACTGTTCATAGTTCTGCTCCAGCTTGTCGTCCTCGTAATTCAAAATTGTTTATGAAATACAAGCATGCAAAAACTATTGCCGAAATTCAGGATTCTGATGAAGATTATATACAATTACAAAAAGACCGACCATATTTAACCATTCAGGAAATTAGCTGTAGAGATTTAGATACCGAAGATAAATATCTTGGTCTTACCGGCTCACCAACCAAGGTTAAAAAAATTGAGAATGTAGTTTTTAAAGCTAAAGAATCAAAAGTATTGAGTTCTGACAGTAAAGAAATTGAATCGTTGATGAAAGAACTTCTTGAAAATCACACAATCGGTTAATTGTAAATTAAATTTGAAAATAAAAATTCTATGACTTCTGCATTTCGACTACGCTCAATGACCGAAGTAATAGAAAATTCTAAATCCTAAATATAAAAATACTAAATCCAATTATGAATAATATATTTGTTTATTGTGAAATTGAAGACGGTATAATTGCCGATGTAAGCCTTGAGCTTTTAACAAAAGGTAAATCTTTGGCTGAAGAATTAGGCTGTCAGTTAGAAGCAATTGTTATTGGAAACAACCTTAAAGGAGTTGAAAAGCAAGTTTTCCCTTATGGCGTTGATAGACTACACATTGCCGACGATAAAAAACTTTATCCTTATTTGACACTTCCACATTCTGCAATTGTAATTAATGTTTTTAGAAAAGAAACGCCACAAATTGCACTTTTTGGAGCAACAAGTATTGGAAGAGATTTAGCTCCACGAGTTGCATCAGCCTTAAAATCAGGGCTTACTGCCGATTGCACAAATCTTGTAATTGGCGACCACACCGAAAACAAAACAAATACAACCTATAAAAATCTGCTTTATCAGATTCGTCCTGCTTTTGGGGGAAATATTATTGCAACTATCATTAATCCTGAGAACAAACCACAAATGGCGACTGTTCGTGAGGGTGTAATGAAAAAAGAAATATATTCTAAAAAGCATTCTGGCGAAATATTAAACATTAAAGTTTCGGAAATAATTTCTGATACCGATTTTGTTGTAAAAATTATTGAGCGACATATCGAAAAGAGCAAACTTAATCTTAAAAGTGCAAACATCATTATTGCAGGTGGTTACGGAATGGGCTCAAAAGAAAACTTCAACCAGTTATACAAATTGGCTGAAGTAATTGGTGGCGAAGTTGGAGGCTCAAGAGCTGCTGTTGACTCTGGATATACTGAACACGAACGCCAGATTGGTCAAACTGGTTTAACCGTTCGTCCAAAACTTTATATTGCTTGTGGCATTTCTGGTCAAATTCAGCATCGTGCTGGAATGGCAGAATCTGCTATGATAATTTCCATCAATAACGATAAAAATGCTCCGATAAACGAAATTGCTGATTATGTAATCATCGGCGATGTTATGGAAATTATCCCCAAAATGATAAAATATTACAAAGAAAACACTAAATAAAAAAAGAGCTGTTTGTAGTTTGTTGTTTTTTAGTTTGTTGTTGCTACGCAGTTAAAGATTAAGTATTACAGTTAATAATAATTTGAAAATAAGATATTTTAATTGCCACGTCCTTATTGCCACGTCCTTTAGGGCGTGGGTTTAATTTTAATTTACAAATTCAGGGCTTTAGCCCTTTTAAACATTTATAAAGAAAAAAATGCCTCTAAAACTCAAAAACTTTAAATTTCACAAAACAAAGACTATCAATACAATATCTTTAGAGGGATTTTGTGTTTTTGTGCTTTGGTGGCGAAAAAAAATCTTTTCGGAGTAACCTCAAATATTAAATTTTAAATATTACATCTTAAATATCTCACATTATGTCAAATTTTTACACAGACAATAAAGACCTAAGATTTCATGTTTTTCATCCTTTGATGAAAAGAGTTGTAAAACTTAAGGAAAATGATTTTATAGACAAAGATAAATACGACTATGCTCCTTTCGATTACGAAGATGCAGTTGATAGCTACGATAAAATTCTTGAAATTATTGGCGAAATAAGTGCTGATATTATTGGTCCAAATGCAGTTGAAGTTGACCGTGAAGGTCCTCGTGTTGAGAATAATCATGTTATTTATGCAAAAGGAACTGACGAAAACCTTAAAGCTCTTGAAAAAGCAGGAGTTAATGGTTTTACACTTCCTCGTAAATATGGCGGACTAAATATGCCAACCACAATTTACATCATGGCAAATGAAATAATTTCACGTGGAGATGCAAGTTTTTCAAATATTTATGGACTTCAGGATATTGCAGAAACATTACATGAGTTTGCTACAGAAGAAATTCAAAACAAATATTTACCAAAATTCCCCGAAGGCGAAACCGGAGCAATGGCACTTACTGAGCCAGATGCGGGTTCCGATTTACAAAGAGTTCAGCTTAAAGCTCATTACGACGAAAAACGCAAAACTTGGCTATTGAACGGCGTAAAACGTTTTATCACAAATGGCGATGCACATATTTCGTTGGTTTTGGCTCGTTCCGAAGAAGGAACTACAGATGGTCGCGGTTTATCAATGTTTTTATATTATAAAGACGAAACAAGAACGGTAAGAAGAATTGAAGAAAAAATGGGAATTCACGGTTCGCCAACTGCCGAACTTGTTTTTAAAGATTCTCCTGCTATACTTATTGGCGACCGTAAGCTTGGGCTTATAAAATATGTAATGTCGTTGATGAATTCGGCTCGTTTAGGAATTGCTGCTCAGGCTGTTGGAATTTCGGAAGCTGCTTATCGCGAATCGTATAAATATGCAATTGAAAGAGTTCAGTTCGGACGACCGATTATTGAGTTTCCTGCAGTTTACGAAATGCTTACAAATATGAAAGCAAAAACTCTTGCTTCGCGTGCATTGCTATACGAAACTTCAAGATTTGTTGATATTTACAAAGCATATATTCATATCGAAAAAGAACGAAAATTAACTCCCGAAGAACGAGCTCTTGCCAAAACTTACCAGCGACAAGCTGATATTTTTACTCCACTCGTAAAATTAGTTTGTAGCGAATATTGCAACCAGAATGCTTATGATGCACTTCAAATTCACGGTGGAGCAGGTTATATGCAAGATTTTCCAATCGAAAGAATTTACCGAGATGCACGTATTACATCGATTTACGAAGGAACAACACAATTACAGGTAATTGCCTCAATGCGAGGAGTTGAAACAGGTTCGTATTTACAAGTAATTAAAGATTACGAAACTATTGTTTTTCCAAATAATCTACAATATTTGAAAGATATTTTGCTCGAAATGAGAGCTGATTACGAAGTTGCCCGAATCAAACTCAACGACAATAAAGACAACGATTTCAGTAGTTTTCACTCACGCCGACTTGTCGAAATGGGTGGCAATATTATTATGGGTTACCTTATGCTTATTAAAGCCAAAATCGAAAAAGAAAACAAAGATGCAGCCGAAGTTTTCATTAAAATGGCACAAGCCGAAAACAAAGCAAAAGGCAACTACGTGCACAACAGCGAATTAAAAGACTTGGGTTTGTTTAAGGACTTTACGGCGGAGGAGAAGGTTTAGGTTACATATATGATAAGCTTGGGATTGTTTCATCACTATTCAAGGACATAAATGATGATATGGAGTAGAAAAATTGTATAATTACATAAACGCCAATGTTTTATAAAGGATGTTGCATGTCCCTAAAGTCAACTTTTTGTTTCCTCTTTGTAATTACTCGATTGTAATAAGTAGACAATTCCAATTGAATTTCTTTTTCATTAATAATCTGATTGATAGTTTCAATTAAATTTTCTTTGCTGGAAATTTTAAATGATTTAGCTCCTTTAATGGAAGATGGAAATATTATTTCTGAAAATCTAGTGCTGTTTTTTGTATTAATTTCAAAAATTCTCCATGTAAATCCACTTAATTCAGGAACGCCAATATGAAATGCATAAGTTCTTGAGTTATCTGATAAATCACCTATTGTTACAATTGGCACAAAAATACCATCTGACTCTAACTTTAATGATTCCGCTAGTTTCTTTAAAGTGTCATAAATGAAGTTTTCTTCATTCTTTTCAAAATTCCATTTAAACAAGTTATCTGCCATGACTATTTAATTTATATTACAAAATATTGGATAATGGTCTGAGTATTTATGTTTACCACTAACTTCATCTTTTACCAATATATCTGTTGGATTGTTATTTAAATTTACCGTTTCAATTATTTGGATTTTATTTGGAAAAACTTTGTCTATCAAATCCTTGGAGCATACGACTTGGTCAATAAACTGCCATTTGAGATTTCCTTCACGTTCAATTCTAAATGAACCTTTAGCACCGCAGTTAGAACCGAGTAATTCATCGCCGAGATAATTCCACATTGGATTATACAAATAATAGTGTTTTGTATTATTTTTTAAAACAAAGTTGTTAGTATTAATTTCTGAACTCCAAGGAATAGCATTTACACCTAAAATTGAACACATTTCTGTGTCCCAAGGGGCTAAATTAAAATCTCCTATAAATATGACTTTTTTATAAAAGTCGCATATTTTAAAAATTTCGTTTCTAGTTTGTTCTGAATAATACTTTTGGTTGAATGAATCATACAATTTACTCCAAAGATGTACTCCACAAATTGCAATTTTTTCAGAGTTCTTTTCAACAACACAAACTGCAATTCTGCCTTCTAAATAATGTTCTCTATATGTCAATTGAATTTGAGACTTTGCAAAACCAGTAACTACCTTTCTTGATTTATTTCCTTTAAAATCAATTTTAATATAATTATTATCTACAACTCCTAGTTCAAATTTTTTATTGCTTTCAGCTATAAAAAACAAATCAGGATCTTTGTCTTTAATCAATATAGAAAGAACATCCGTCTTCGTCTCAGGGTTATTCTTTATATTCCAAAAAGAATCTTCATATTCGCCTCAATATCTGTTTTTACAGCTGCAATCATATGTATACTCGCATATTGCTGGTATATATAAATTATTCACAATTTTGTTTTTTTAAACTATTTTCCAGTAACGAATATAATAAATGTTTTTGAATTAGACTGTTTTTTTCTTTGTTTGGATTATAATATTCTAGTTGCTATGCAATTGGTATTATTTTTTCCCCAATAATTTTTCCGGATATTTTAAGTATTAAATCTACAGCACTTAAAAAAGCAGATGAAGTTAAAAGGTTGGACTTTTTCGGGTTTAAATCATGTGCATCATCATTTCGGATTTCTCTTAATCCATTAGCAAAATGATATTCTTCTGGCAAAATGAATTTATCTTCTTTAGCATAATCTAAATAGTCTTTAAGTACAGGAAATGCTTTCTTTTTCATTTTATCTTTGAATGAAATATCACTAGAATATTTTTCTTTAAGTAAATTCTCTATTATTTTTGTTAAAACTGCAATTGCTTTAGGGTATTTTTTTATTTCAATTAAAGATGAGGCAGTTATAAGCTCTTGTCGAACATCATTGTCAACATTATTATATTGTTCAATTAGTTTTTCCAATTGTCTTTTTACTTCAGAAGGTATCTCTTTTGATTCTTCAATTGTTTCATGTAGTTTTTTATTAATATCATCTTTCTCGCCACTTTCTGTAAAATCTTTTACACTTAACCACCAATCTTCTTTCATTCGTATACAAAATTCTATTCCTTTGGCTATTAACAAATACATCAATGAGATACTCGGGTA
>Ga0209211_10005269_pt1 | contig 19475 bp, 17 predicted proteins | sample RifGroA2_FD_183992 | JGI IMG/M metagenome (GOLD analysis project Ga0209211, IMG submission 183992) | Groundwater microbial communities from Rifle, Colorado, USA - Groundwater A2 (SPAdes) (version 2) | ecosystem: Environmental > Aquatic > Deep subsurface > Groundwater | place: Rifle, Colorado...
CTATAACAAAAAACAGCCCTAGGGCTGTTTTTTGATTTAACGAAATATACTAATGAATATTAATATGATCTCTTAAAATTGTTTGGTCTGCTAGGCTGTTTGCTTTTGTGACAGTCGCGACAGAACAAAGGTCGGTCGCCACTTGGTTCAAAAGGCAGTTCGGTAATAGCTGCTCCGCATTCGGAACAAGACCAATTACCTTGGTACATTTTGCGTGGACCAAAATTGTTGTTTTGCATTTTGTTGTACGCTGCGTTATGAAAACGCATTAAATTAATTATGCCTTTAGTATAGACCATTTTTCTGGATTTGTCAATACCTGGGCATAATTGGCGGTTAGGGGGCTGAGTTGGTTGCTTATTGGTATTTAATCTCTTTATTAAAATATGCTATAATGTAGTTAACATTTAATTTCGTTAATTCAGGGGAGAGCATGAAATTTGTCAAAAAATTTATCGTCCTGTTTCTTGTCGCTGCCTTAGCCAGTGCTGTTTTGATTTACTTTCTCTGGGATAACTATCGTGTTCGTCGCGATGACCTGTATTTACAGACTGAACGCCAAATCCAAAATCAGCTTGACTACTTACTAGACAGTCAACGTTTGATCGCAGAAATATTCTACGACCAATCTTTTAACAATACTACCGTAGCCGGTTATCTTAATCAGGCCTACCAAAGTGACGCCTTTACTAAAAATGATTTACGTCAAGGTCTGGCCAAGAATCTAACTCATATCTACAAAGTGTTGCAGGACAAGAATTTTGACTACCTCCATTTCTATTTGCCTGATGGTGAGAGCTTCGTGCGCCTAGATGACCTGAATAATTTTGGAGAAAATTTAACTAATGATCGCTATACTGTGCGTCTGGTCAATGAATTACAAGAATACATTGAAGGTTTTGAAATAGACAATGATTTCAGTGGCTATCGCTATGTCTTTCCCTTGTTTGTGGACAAAAAATATGTTGGCGCTGTGGAATTGGGCATTTCTTTTAATAATCTACGCCATGAATTAGACAAGCGCTACCCCATGACTTACAATTTCATATTAACTAAGGAAGTATTGGAGCGCAAAATTGATTTGGAGGGCAACAAAAATTTCTTAGTCAGTGATTTGAGCCAAGATCACCTTTATGTTCGCGATAATGAAAAGATTAAACGTGTCTTTACTGTACCCGCCAGAACCGTCGCTTTGATTGACTGGTATATCAAGGGTGAAATTACCAATGAGTTAGCCGCTGGCAAGCCGTTTATTAAAATGGTGGATATTGATAATCTCCATTATCTAGCCACCTTTATTCCAGTTAACAGTGTTACTGAAAGACAGACGGGTTATTTAGTTACCTACGCTCTAGACAGCTCTATCTATACTTTACAACAGAGTCTGCAGATTCAATACATTGTGGTTATTTCTTTGTTCTTCATTATTCTTTTCTTTGTTAAATATGTTAATGACAGCCAAAGGGAATTAATGGACAAAAATGAGGAATTAAGCAATATTGCTCAAACTATTGGCGAGGGCTTGATTGTTATTAGGAAGAACAAAAACATTATGTTTTTTAATAATGCGGCTGAACGGTTGACCGGTTATATGGCCCATGAAGTTTTGGGCCGGTCCTATAGTGGTTTCATGCGTTTTATGGATGAGGCTTCTGGCCAAAATGTTGATGAGTTTATAAAAAACACTATTCATTTTAAAAAACAGCACACAGTCGGTAAGGACACGGTTCTAAAAGTCAAAGATGATAATTTGGTACCCATCGCTGCTGTGGCTTCGCCTTTGCTGAATCGTAATATGGAAACTGTTGGCTGTATTGTCGTCTTTAGAGATGTGACTAAAGAGCGGGAAGTGGATCGAGCTAAAACCGAATTTGTTTCTTTAGCTTCTCACCAATTACAAACACCATTGTCAGCGGTTAATTGGCATACGGAAATGCTTCTGGATGGCGCCCCTGGGCCGTTAAATAAAAAACAAAAAGAGTTTGTGCGGGCAATTTTTGAAGGCAATCAGCGGATGATTAAATTAGTCAATGCTCTGCTGAATGTCTCTCGTATTGATATGGGTACTTTGTCGGTAACGCCTAAGAAAACTAATCTGACAAAATTGATTAACACTGTTATTGAAGAATTGCTGTTTAAGATTGATGTCAAAGATTTAAAGATAGTAAAAAAATATGTTAAATTGCCGAAAATTAATATTGACGCTCAACTAATGGGTATTGTTTTGCAAAATGTGATTAGCAACGCTATTAAATACTCACGTGAAAAAAGCAAAGTCTATATTTCTACCAGCAAGGACAAGCATTATGTAATTATCGCTGTGAAAGATCATGGCTATGGCATCCCCAAGGCTGAACAGCCGAGGATCTTTACTAAATTATTTAGGGCGGATAATGTCAAAACCAGAAAAGTGGAAGGCACCGGCCTGGGTCTCTATGTAGCCAAATCAGTTATTGATGCTTTCCGCGGTAAGATTTGGTTCGTTTCAGAAGAGAATAAAGGCACAACTTTCTTTATTGCTGTGCCTTTGAAGGGCGCTCCTAAGATTGAGGGTACCAGAGGTTTGGAATATCATATTTAGTGAATTAGCCTTTGTTTTTAGGTATAATATATTGTGAAATAGAATCAGGCCCCGCAGGCCTGGTTTTAGCTAGACTTTTGGTCGGCTATCGGCTAAAATATGACTATGAAGGCCAAAATTGATAACAAAAAAGAAATAGCTAAAGACGTCCTACAGGTCGATTTTACTTTGCTCAAACAGCCTTTGTCTTTTTTGCCTGGGCAATATTTAAGTATCACCCTGCCAGAAATGTACTATACTGATGATCGGGGTAATATCAGGTACTTTTCTATTTGCACGCCACCGGAATTAAATAATGAAACTTGGCAATTTAGTATTGCCACTAGATTATCTAGTAGTGCCTACAAACGTTCCTTGTTGCGTTTACTCTTTGGCCGTGAAGTGGAGCTGGGCATAGTGAGTGGAGAACTACTTTTGCCGAATAATCTTACACAGGAAATAGTTATGATAGCCGGCGGTATGGGCATCACTCCCTTGATGGGTATTATGCGTTGGTTGCAAGCCCAAGCCAAAGACAGACGTTGGCCACGGACAGTTACTCTCTTCTATGTTAATCGCAATGAAGAAGCTACGCCTTGGTTGCCAGAGTTAAGAGACTATGATCGTAAAATAAAGAACTTTCATTTACACTTAGCTATGACCGAGCAAGCTGATTGGCAGGGGCTAGATCGTTTAGCGGATCATGAGATAATTCGTAAACAAATTAGTGATTACAAAAACGCCTATTATCTAGTGGCGGGACCGACAGGTATGGTCATGAAGGTGGCTAATAATTTTGATCGTTTAGGTATCAGGCCAGAAAATTACAAATTGGAGGAATTTGTTGGTTATTAAAATGACAGATTTTTTAAAACAACTAAATCAAGAACAACAGGAGGCGGTTGCTCATGAGCAGGGGCCTCTTTTAATTGTGGCGGGAGCTGGCACTGGGAAGACCACAGTCTTAATCAGCCGTTTGTTGCACTTGATTACTGAAAAAAAAGTTGACCCTGACCATATTTTGTTAATGACTTTCACAGAAAAGGCCGCCCAAGAACTCATTGTCAGAGCTGATCGCGCTCTACCCTATGGTTATGTTAACTTATGGATTCATACTTTCCATGGTCTCTGCGATCATCTCTTGAAACTGCATGGTTTGGATATCGGGTTAAATCCTGATTATGATATTTTATCTACGACCGAACAATGGATCTTGATTAAAAAGCATTTAGATAAATTTGACTTAAATTACTATCGTCCTTTAGGTAACCCTGATAAATTTATCAGTGAATTATTAAGGCACTTCTCCCGTTTGAAAGATGAAAATGTGAGCCCCCAACAATACTTGGATTATGTTTTGGAATTACAACAAGATCAAGACACCATGTTAAGCACGGCTGGGACAGCTAAAGCGGATATCGATCGTTTGGCTGAATTAGCCAATGCCTATCATGTTTACAACCAGCTGTTGGTGGACAACAAATTATTGGATTTTGGCGACCTAATTAACTATACTTTAAAACTATTTAAAGAACGGCCTGATATCCTGCGATATTATCAGCAGAAGTGGCAGTACCTGATGGTAGATGAGTTTCAAGATACTAATTGGTCGCAATATGAACTGGTTAAATTGTTGTCTTTGCCGAATAATAATTTAGTAGCTGTGGGCGATGATGACCAGAGTATTTTTAAGTTTCGGGGCGCCTCTTTGTCTAATATCATGCAGTTTAAAGATGACTATCCCACAGCCAAGGAAATAGTCTTGGTGCGTAATTATCGTTCCAGCCAAATTATTTTAGATCATGCCTATCAATTTATTCAGCATAATAACCCCAACCGCTTAGAAGAACAATTAAAGATTGATAAGGCCATTCAATCACCAGACTTGCCAGCAGGGGAAATAGAATATTTGTCTTGGCCCCATGTTTTGTCTGAAACCCAAGGCGTAGTGGCTATGATCAAACAATTACATGATACTGGCCAAGGCACTTGGTCGGACATGGCTATTCTTATTAGAGCTAATAATACAGCTGATAGATTTATTGCCGAATTAAAGCGCCAAGGCCTGCCCCATCAATTTATTTCTCTACGCGGTCTATATTACAAAAAGATTATTCTAGATATTTTAGCCTATTTGAAATTATTAGACAACTATCACGAATCAGCTGCTTTACTGCGTGTCTTAGACGTGCCATCTTGGCAGATCAATCATTTGGATATAATCAATTTAAGCCGTTATGCCCGTCAGCATCTCTGGTCTCTATATGAAGCCATGGAGCAGGCGCCAGTTATTAGGGAAATTGCTGAGCCAGCTCAGGCCAGTATTAAAAAATTATTGCAACTCATTAAACAACATACAGCCTTGGCCAAAGAATCTAGAATGTCTAAACTCTATGTGGCCATTGTCAAGGATTTATTTTTGCCTTATTTAGATCAAGATGCCCAGCGTGAAGATTTCGATTATCTCAACCAATTCTATCGCAAGATTTTACGCTTTGAACAGGCTAATCCCCAGGGCTTGTTAGCGGATTTTAGACAACTCATGGATTGGGAATTAGCCGCTGGTGACAGCGGAGCCTTGCAATTGATTTTTGAAGATGCTGATACTGTGAAAATCATTACCGTACACTCAGCCAAGGGTTTGGAATTCAAATATGTTTGGTTGGTTGATTTAGTGGACAAACGCTTTCCAACTATTAGTCGCAGTGATCGCATACCAGTGCCAGAAGCTTTAGTTAAAGAACGTTTGACTACTGGTGATTTCCATTTGGAAGAAGAAAGGCGTCTTTTCTATGTAGCCATGACGCGAGCTAAACAGGGTTTATATTTGACTGGTGCCCGCGACCAAGGCGGGGCCACTTTGAAAAAGCCTTCGCGGTTTATAGCCGAAGCTAATTTACCTGTCAGAGAGCTGGCTGTATCGGCCAGCGCTAATGAATTGGCTAGAGATTTGCAAGTTGTCACAGTGGTTGATAATAAGCCGGCCTACAAAGTGCCTGATCGTTTTTCCTTTTCTCAGCTAGAAACTTTTAATCTCTGTCCTTGGCGCTACAAATATGAGCATATTTTGCAAATTCCCATGCCACCTAAGGCAACCACGGCTTTTGGTCGTATCATGCATAATACTGTGCGAGCTTTTTTGCAGCCTTTGTTGCCTGGTCAGCCGCAACAAGCTGATTTATTCGGCCAGCCAGCCACGGCGCCAGATCTATCCTGGTCACGTTTGGAAAAACTATATACTGAATATTGGCAGGACTATGGTTTTGATAATCGTCAAGAGGCAGATAAATATCAACAACAAGGTAGGTTATCTTTACAAAATTGGCAGAAGTCTTTGGTTGATAATCCTTTACCGAATATTGAATTATTAGAAAAATCATTTACTTGGAAAATAAAGGATTGTAGTTTAGTTGGCGCTATTGATCGGGTGGATCATTTGCCTGATGGTAGCTTGTCTATCATTGATTACAAAACCGGTAACCCCAAAAATAAGCTGGGCTTAGACGACAAAAAACAATTATTAATTTACCAATTGGCTTTGGAGCAAATTATGCAACAGCCAGTTGCCCAGTTGTCCTATTACTATTTAACTGATAATAGTCAGCAGACTTTTACGGCCAAACCAGCTGAACTGGACAAAACCCGCGATTATGTGCTAGAAACAATAGACAAGATCAAACGCTTTGATTTTGTGCCTCAGCCAGGCCATGTTTGCCAATACTGCGATTTTAGGAACATTTGTGAATTTAGACATATTTAATAGTTCATTATCAATAAAATAAATGGAGGTGAAAATGTTAGCTACCCCAGAATTATTACAATCATTCAACGAGAGGCTCTGCGAATTGTCGGACATTGTGGAGAAAAATAATTATTTAGAAGCGAAAGACCGCTTATGTGAAATCACAGAGGAATTATTGCTACAAAACGTTAATAGTTCTCTAGATCAAGCCACGCAAGAATTAGTTTTCCAGTATCTTACAAGGATTAGTAATATTATCCAATGGATTACTACTCTTTTTGAGGCAGAACAAGAGGCTAATCTGCAAGATGAGCTCTCTCAGCCGTCAATACTGCCAGAATTATTGCCAGAAGAGGAATATTATTATATTTTTCCAATCATTGAGTGCGTTGCTCGCGAAACACCTGAACTACAAAGTTTGATATCTAGAGATGTGCAAATTGATATGCAACTTGTAATAATGTATCAAACCGTTGTTGACCTCTTAAGGCTTTTGCAGAAAAAAGCCAACGGCTCTAGCTAAGGAGCCGTTTTTATTATCTGCGTTTTTTTGTTTTTTGTGCTATAATATAAATAATTAAGTTATATTTATGACATTGAGATCGTATTTGGCCTTAATGATTTTTGCTACTATTATCTGTGCTTTGGCCTTAGCTACAGTACTAATAACAGTTGACCCTTTTTCTACCAATTGGTTGGGCTTTGTTTTGTTCTACGCCGCCCTATTTTTAACGGTTACTGGTGTGTTTGCTATCTTAGGCTTTATCATCCGTTTTGTTTTTTTACGTCAGCGTTTAGCTGTCAAGGCAGTAGTAGTATCTTTCCGCCAGGCTTTTCTGGCAGCCTTTCTAATAACCGCCTGTTTATTACTGGCTTCTCAGGATTTATTTAGCTGGCTTAATGTTCTATTATTAATTATTGGTTTTTCAACCCTAGAATTTTTACTAATCAGCTTTTCAGCTGAAAATAAATAACAATTATGTGGTCATGGTTAAACAGTCTTTTAGGAGGACAAAGTAATCAGGCAAAGACAGGAGAACAAATCACTAAATTCCCCGGCGTAGTAGTGGGTAGGGTTTTGTCTGTTAATAAACACCCCAATGCTGATCGTCTGCAATTAGCAGTAGTTGATGTTGGACAAGAACAATTGGACATTGTTTGTGGTGGACCTAATTTAGCGGTTGAGCAATTAGTCCCAGTCGCTTTGATTGGTGCTCAGTTGCCCAATGGCTTGGTTATTAAGCTAGCGACTATTCGTGGCAGTCAATCCCAGGGCATGATTTGTGCAGAAGATGAATTGGGCTTAGGTACTAAACATGAAACTATTATAGTTTTGTCTGGTCAAGCCAAGGTTGGCGGACCAATTGATAATTTTTTACCTAATAATTAATTTTTATAACTTTATGTTTCTATTAACTTACAGTCAAGACATTCTCTATTTAGTTTTAGCCTTTTGTGTTTTATGGTTAACGGTTTTTCTGGTTTGGTTTGTCTATTATTTAATCGCCAGCATCCGCCAGTTCTATTTAGTTACTAAGGCGGTAAAAAAGAAAGTTGATGAAGTCGATGAAATCATGCAGATGCTCAAAAATAGAATTGAACGATCTTCCTCCTATTTGTCTATTATTGTTGATGGTGTTAAAAAAATGGTTGATATCTTTAAAGACAGCGACCTAGCTAAAACTACTAAGAAAAAAGTCGTCAAAGCAGTGAAGAAATTTGAATAATTATAGTAACTACTAAAATAATATCCAGAAATTTTTTTCTGGATATCTATTTTAACAAATGATTGACTGTCGGACAAAAAAATGTTACTATAGCTGTTGCTAAAACTTAGTGAAACAAGTTAAAACTGTGCGTAGATTAATTAAAATTTTAGTAGAAATCTCTTTATTTTTTGCCAAAATTATTATTTTGGTCAGAAAAATAATTATTGGTTTATTTAAAAATGTTTTGGCTAAACCAGTGCATTTGATTTTACGTTTAATTTATCATATTTCTGTTCTGCCCTTGTATTGGGCCTATCTTTTTTTAAGCAAGAAAATTGGTTGGCGACAAAGTAATAGCGCCAGACAATTTTTCATAAATTTGTTGGCCAATAAAAAATTAATCCATATTTTAATCGTTGTTTTAACTATTGCTTTATTGTGGCGTAATCTCACCACGACTAGCGACGCCATTGCTTCCGAAGAAATAGTCGGTAAGACCATTTTAGCTCAATTGGTCACAGATGAATTAACCCAACAAGACGAGCTTATTGAAGAGTATTCAGACGAAGGTATTATTACGCCAACCACTACCAACTATTTAGATCGTTTTGCCTATCTCCAGCCCCAATTGAATATTGCCACCCATGCCAGTCTAGATGTTTTAGAAGAATTTGGTTCCGGCGATATTAATGTTGTGGTGCCGCCGGGTGAGAGTGTTATTGCTACCAGTAAAACAGTGGAACCACGTAATAGTGTTGTTGACTATACCATTCAGGCGGGTGATACCATTAGTACTATTGCTCAACAGTTTGGTATTAGTGTGAATACCATTCTTTGGGAAAATAATTTAACTGCTTACAGCTATATTAAACCAGGACAACAGCTAAGTATTTTACCAGAAAGTGGTGTACGTCACAAAATACAAAGTGGCGATAGTCTATTGGGTATTGCTAAAAAGTATGATGCTGACACCGAAGCGATTATGCGCGCCAATGGTTTAACCAATGCTAATCAATTGAAGATCGGCCAATTACTAATGATTCCTGGTGGCGTTAAATTAAAAACAGTCGCGGCCGCTCAACCTCGAGTTGGTTCCCCAGTTGCTGTTTTTACTGATGCAGATGATTCAGCTAAGCCAGTCTATGGCAGTAAGATGAATTGGCCAACCCAGGGGCACCGTATTACCCAATATTATTCTTGGCGTCATACTGGTTTAGATATTGCCAATAAGTCAGGTACACCTATTTATGCGGCTGATGCCGGTACTGTAGAAACTGTTGGCTGGAATAGTGGTGGTTATGGCAACCAAATTGTCATTGATCATGGTGGTGGTAAAAAGACCCGCTATGCCCACTTAACCAGCTTTGGCATCAAAGACGGAGAAAGTGTTAGCAAGGGGCAGTATATTGGCGCTATGGGCTCCACCGGACGTTCTACTGGTTCACACTTACATTTTGAGGTGATTATTGAAGGCAAACGCTATAATCCATTGAACTATGTTGAGTATTAGAGCTGAATACTGTATTATTTAGATAGCTTGATTTATTATTATTTTTGTTATAGAGTATGCATATTGTTATTGGCTTAATTATGATGGTTATTGGTTTATTGCCGGTAGTAAAAACCGAATGGTTTTTGTATAATTTTGGACGTATTGGTTTTTTTGAGACCCACATGGCCATTCAGGGCGGCTCCCGTCTAGGCTACAAGCTCATTGGTCTGATAATTATTTTTGCTGGTCTGCTAGTGGCCGTTAATCTATTTGGCGGTTTTATGGAAGTGATAACCCACCCTATTACTAGATATCAAGACCCAGTTGATTTACAATTACAATAATTTAAGGGCCATTAGCTCAGCTGGCTAGAGCACCTGCTTTGCAAGCAGGGGGTCAAGGGTTCGAATCCCTTATGGTCCACCAAATTTTATTCATTGGCATATGAAAAAAATCTCAACAATATTTTTTCAGGCAGTCATCGTACTGATCGGTATTGGTACTCTGGCCTTCATGCTTTGGGAACCTCACATTGAGGGTCGTAATGCCCAGGCCACGCTCTTTGAGATTTATTTCTAAGATCTTTTTTTGGCGTGTGCGTATATAGCCTCTATTCCGTTTTTTGTGATTCTCTACCAGATATTCAAGTTGTTGGGGTATCGAGGACAACGTGAAGTGTCTTCACAACGTTGGGTGTTAACTTTGCGAACTATAAAATATTGCGCGCTAGTTATTATCTGTTTTGTCGCGACGGGAGAAGCCTACCTGTTTTTAGCTCGGCCCGACGATGATATTGCGGGCGGTGTTTTTATGGGCCTGCTGATATTTTTTGTCTCTGCCATAATCGCCATTACAGCAGTGATATTGGAGCGGACGCATCTTTCCAAGCGGAGCAATTCTTGTAATTGCTAAAATTATTTGATAATTTATTTAAATAAATATTGTTCTTTTACACTAATCAGAGGTAATATCATGGTAAAGTTATTTTTCATCTGTTTTGTTTTTTTTACTGTTAGCGTTTCAACCGCAGGAGCAATTGATTTACTAGACTGGCAGGATACGACTAATACTCGGCTGGCAAGTGTTGAGGACTCAATTATTCCTCTGCCCAGTTGTTATGGTGATTTTACATTATGTTTTGCTGATATCAATTTTAGACTTTATCCTAATCCAGTCAGTGATCAATTGAATATTGACTACGGAGTGCCGGTCGCTGGACAAGTTGACCTTTATTTGTATAATTTAGAAACCAAAAAAATAATTAATTTGGTTAATAAACAACAAACTAAGGGGCGTTACTTTTTAGAGATTGATTTGACTGACTATGTTCAGGGATGCTATCTCTGTATTTTACAAACCCCTGGCTATCAAAGAGCTGATAAAATAATTATCATTAGATAGTCAAAAAAAGAGCTACTCATTGGGTGGCTCTTATTTTACTAAAAAATTTTTATTAGACTGTGTTTTGAAAACCATTTTTATTTTTGCTATAATAAGGACATGAAACATCTTAATCGTTTACAACTTATCCATAGTCGATCTCTGGGTTGGCGCAATAGTTTGCGTGATATTATTTTTGGTTTGGAAGATGGCATGGTTTCTACTTTAGGTGCTCTGACTGGTATTGCCATTGGCAGTCAAGATCGAGAGATGATTGTTTTGGCTGGTTTGGTGATTATTGCTGTAGAATCAGTATCTATGGGCATAGGTTCTTTTATGTCCAGCCGTTCTGTCATAGCTATCGACAAAAGACGTTTGTCTGAAGAAGCAATGGAAATAAAATATGAAACTAAGAAAGAGATTAAAGAATTAAATAAAATGTATATTACTGAAGGTTGGCCTAAGCCCTTGGCTAAACAAATGTCCCAGGCAGCCGGCCGCAACTCTAAGATTTTACTAAAAGAAATGGCGGTGCGAGAATTATATTTAGTGCCAGAAAAAAAAGATTCGGCTTGGCGCAATGGTGTCTTTATGTTTCTTTCCTATGTCGTAGGCGGTTTAATCCCTGTCCTAGTCTATTGGTTTTTACCTTTACAACTAGCTATAACCCTATCCATTATTTTAACCCTCATCGCTTTGTTTATTTTAGGTGTGGCGACTAGTTATTTCACCAAGCGGGGTTGGTGGCGTTCAGGTTGGGAGATGTTGCTATTGGCAAGTTTGGCCGCTATTGTCGGCTATTTGGTTGGTAACTTTCTCGGCTAGTTATTAATAGTTAATTGAATATAAAATAAAAAAATGACGGAGTGTTTCCGTCATTTTATTTTTCAACAATTTTAATTGCTGGAATAATGATTTGTTTTCTGGGCGTTAATTTTGTATGATACAAACGTTTGCCAGTATCTAAGTAGAGCCCTGTTTTTTTAATAGTTAAAACTTCAAATTTTTCTGGGGCGACTTCTCGGCAAGTGTGTAGAGGAATTAATTGTAAACCGTCTGTAAACCCCGGCATAGCCAAGGCTAGACTGGTGGCTTCATTAAAATATATTGGACGATATTGATGGTTGGACAGTTCGGCAACTATTTGCAAACCGCTTATAGCTTGGTCAATCATAAAGAGTTCAATATCCCATTGTTTTTGACCACCCCCTAAATTTTCTACTGGAAACTGTTGAATTAAATTTTTGGCTTGATAAAAATTTTTGAAATAATATTTCGTAATTATCTCAGCCATGTGCTGGTTATGGTCAACTGTAATCATCTGTTGACCTATCTTTTGTAAGTACAACATGATGACTCCCGATTGTTAAAAGACCAATTAATTATGATAAAGTACCTTGTTTTTTCTTTTTTGTCAATTACATTGGTAAAATTATGAAGTGTGATATAATTATCATATGGTAAATAAAAGACCAAAATTATTAATTTTAGACGGTAATGCTTTAATTCATCGTAGTTTTCATGCCTTACCGCCAACCCTCACGACTAAAGATGGTCAACTAGTTAATGCTGTCTATGGTTTTGCTTCTTTTTTGTTAAAAGCCATCAAAGAATTTAAGCCGGAATATATGGCTTTGACTTTGGACAAGCAAGGACCGACCTTTCGCCATGTTAAATTTGCCGCTTACAAGGCCACTCGGGTCAAAGCTTCTGATGAATTGTATGCACAGATCCCTTTAGTTAAGGAAGTGGCCAAAGCTTTCAATATTCCCATCTATGAAAGGTCCGGTTTTGAAGCTGACGACCTCATTGGTACGATTAGTAAAAAGGTCAATGGTACAATTGACAAAATTATTGTGACTGGTGATATGGATACCCTGCAGTTAGTTAACGATCATACTTTTGTTTTCACCATGAGCCGTGGTATTGCCGAAAGTGTTCTCTACAACGAAACAGAAGTTAAGAAAAAATATGGTTTTGGCCCAGAAGCTTTAGTCGATTACAAGGCTTTGCGTGGCGATCCCTCTGACAATATTCCCGGCGTTACTGGTATTGGCGAAAAAACAGCCACTGATTTAATTAAGGACTTTGGTAGCTTAGACAATATTTACAAAAATATTGATTCTCAGAAAATTAAAGAGAGAATTAGGCAATTATTAATTGATTACAAGCAACAGGCCTATTTAAGTCAAGAATTGGCCACCATTGATCAAAATGTGGATATTGATTTTAAATTAAGTGATGTTAAATTTGGCGATTACCAGCAGGAGAATATTATTCAACTATTTTCTGGACTGGAGTTTAAGTCCTTGTTGAATAGATTAAAGGAAATAGACGACAAATTTGTTTTAGACGAACATAAGGTTGGTCGGGATAATAAATTTGATCGCAATACTCAAGACTTTGATTATCAATTAATTGATTCTGAAGTTAAGTTTAATAAGTTCTTGGCTATTTTGAAAAAGCAAAAGGAGTTTACCTTTGATACTGAGACTTCTGATTTGGATAATTTTTCTGCTAAACTGTTAGGCATTAGTTTCTCCTGGGCAGAGGGCCAAGCCTATTATCTGGTCATCAATAGTGGTGGCCGAAATAAACCCGCCCAATCAGACCTCTTTAATTACAATCAACCGGAAATCATGGCCTCGGCCGGCCACCCTTGGTTAAAAAAAATAGCCCCTATTTTTCAAGATGAGTCAATTAAAAAATATGGCCATAATTTAAAATTTGATGTTAAGGTGTTGGCCAGTTGTGGTTTAGCGGTAGAAGGTTTAGCTTTTGACACCATGGTGGCTTCCTATTTGTTAAATCCGGGCAATCGTCAGCATAATCTAGATAGTTTGGCTTTCACCGAACTGGGCTTTGCTAAGATTTCTAAAGATGATTTGCTAGGTAAGGGACGACAAAAAACATCTTTCGCTCAAGTACCCGTCAACAAACTGATGCTCTATTCTTGTGAGGACGCTGATTTTACTCAACGTTTAGTTAACAAACTATCAATACAATTGAATAAAGAAAATTTGGACAAGCTCTTTGCTAATATGGAGATGCCTTTAGTGGGTGTTTTGGCCCGTATGGAAACCAATGGTATTAAAATTGATACTAAATATTTTGCTGTGCTTGATAAAAAGATTGATCAACGTATCAAGATTTTGCAAAAGAAGATTTGGCAGTTGGCGGGTAGTCAATTTAACATTGCTTCGGTTCAGCAATTGCGTAAAGTTTTGTTTCATAAACTACAAATAGCCACTAGTGGTTTACTAAAGACTAAAACTGGCATTTCAACTGGCGCCGATGAACTGGCTAAATTGCAGGGTGTACATCCCATTATTGAGCATATTTTAGAATATAGGGAATTGGCTAAATTAAGTAGCACCTATGTAAAAGCTCTGCCGGCTCTAATTAACAAAGTAACCGGCCGAGTCCATACCAGCTATAATCAGACAGTGACAGCTACTGGTCGCTTGTCATCAACCAATCCTAATTTGCAAAATATTCCAGTGCGCAGCGATCTCGCCCAAGAAATCAGGCAGGGTTTTGTAGCTAGTCGTGGTTGCCAATTAGTCGCCTTAGATTATTCACAAATTGAATTGCGTTTAGCCGCCCATATGTCAGGCGATTCTAAGATGATCAAGGCTTTTAAAGATGGAGAAGATATTCATCGCGCTACGGCGGCGGCTATTAATAATGTTAAATTGGTAGAAGTCACTAAAGATATGCGTCGCAAGGCTAAGGCTGTTAACTTTGGTATTCTCTACGGTCAAGGCCCACACGGCTTGGCTGCCGGTACTGGTTTAAGTTTTATGGAAGCCAAGGATTTCATAGATAACTACTTTACGGTTTACAAAAAGGTCAAAGAGTATATAGATAAAACTATTGATCGGGCTAGAGCTAATGGCTATGTGGAAACTCTGTTTCATCGCCGTCGTTATTTAGGCGATATTAATTCTTCCATGGCCATGGTACGTAAATCAGCCGAGCGTATGGCAGTTAACACCCCCTTACAGGGGACGGCCGCTGATATGATTAAGGTAGCCATGATTAAAATTGACAAGCTGTTACAGGCCAAGTATGCTAATCAAGTAAAAATGGTTCTGCAGGTTCATGATGAATTGGTTTTTGAAATAGATAATGATTTAGTGGTGACAGCCGTGCCAGCTCTACGCCATATCATGGCCAATGTTATTAAATTAGATGTACCAATTATTGTTGATGCTAAAGCTGGTAAGAATTGGTTACAGATGAAGGAAATAAAATAAAGACTATGATTCTTAAAGAATTAAACAACAAAAAAATAGCCATTATTGGTTTGGGCATAGACAACTATGCCTTGATTAAATATTTGCTGAATAAAAAAATTGATTGCCAATTGGTTATTTTTGAAACCAAAACTAAGCCAGAGATTGAGCAATATAGAGAATTGGCTAAGGTAAAAAATATTACTTGGCGCTTGGGTCAGTGCTATGCTAAAGATTTGTCAGAATTTGATTTAATTGTCCGTTCACCTGGCTCATTAGTGCATAAAGATAAAAAGGTGAAGATCGGTCAGGCTATTATTACCACCCCGGTTAATCTTTTTTTTATTTTCTGTCCAACTCAAAACATCATTGGAGTCACAGGCACTAAAGGTAAGGGGAGTACCGCTAGTTTGGTTGCCCATATTTTACAAACTGCCAAGAAAAAAGTTTGGTTGGGCGGTAATATTGGTATAGCTTTCTTAGCTTTTATTGATAAAATCAAACCAACAGACTGGGTGGTTTTAGAATTATCCAGTTTTCAGTTAGAGGATATTATTACCAGTCCCCATATTGCTGTCTTCACTAATTTTGTCAAAGAACACTTACGTCCGGCTGACCCCAATAACCCCAACCATCATAAAACCCTAGCTGAATATTGGCGGGCTAAACTTAATATCGCCCACTGGCAGTTAAAGTCTGACTATTTAATTGTTAATACTAATTTAAAAAAGAAGTTAAAGAATAGCCAGCTAGCTAGTAAAATTATCTATTTTACTAAATCTGATCTGCCTAGTCAGTTGCCTGGGGCTCATAACCAAGAAAATGTAGCCGCAGCTGTAGCCGTAGCCAAGCTAGCTAAAATTAAACAGACGGACATCGCTAAGGCAGTGGCTAGCTTCCAAGGCCTAATTTACAGATTGCAGTTAGTTAGAGGTTTGCGGGGTGTTAGATATTACAATGACAGTTTCGCTACCACGCCTGAAGCAACTATCACTGCTCTGAAATCTTTTACTGAACCCATCATTTTGTTGGCTGGCGGGGCTGACAAAGGTTCTGATTTCAAACAGTTGGCTAAGATTATTAAACAACGAGTCAAGTTTGTGGCCCTCCTGGCTGGTCAGGCTACACCTAAATTGAAAAAGGCACTTTTGACAATTAGCTATCCTAAAAATCAAATAGTTGTTTTTAATAATTTGCCAACAGCAGTTAAGGTTGCCCAGGAGCAAGCTAAAATTGGTGAAATAGTTTTGTTATCTACGGCCTGTGCCAGTTTCGGCATGTTTAAAAACTACAAAGAAAGAGGGCAGTTATTTACCGCAATGGTCCAGAAGCTAAAATAATCATATAAAATCATAGTGTAGCTAGAATAACAAAACAGCCGTTAGATCAACTAACGGCTGTTTAGTGAGAAGAATAAAATATAGGCAACATATTACCTAAAAGCCAGCATAATAATCAGGAGGGGAATTATTATACAAAGCTAATAGGCAACAGGTTGCCTATATTTATAATAACGTTCAGATTACCGCCTACGGTTATCTAATTATTTAAACAGATGATCAAGGAGGGAGAGCCACCTATCTAAGTAAACAATAACCAATAGGCAGTAATCTAAACACTATTCATTATTTTTAAAGGTTATAGCATTTTAGCATAAAGTAAGCCTCTGTCAAGTACTTGCCAGTGATTAGTACTTAAGGTATAATAAAAATACGAAAATAAGCCGTTGGCTTATTAATTTGGTTATTTTTTAGCCAAAAACTATGGATATTCTTTCCCACATTTTAGTTTCTAACTTAGTTTATAAAGAATTGCCCACCACAGCCAGATGGCTGGCTATTGTTTTAGGCACCTTTCCTGATTTAATCAGCTTTGTTGGTGTATTTAATTTAGAGTTTGCTAAGAAGCTATTATTTTTTAAGCGTATCCCGACTGTTTATTTCCCTCGTTATGTTCTATTTATTTATAATATCACCCACAGTTTGCTGTTTTGGTTGGCCACTTGGATGATTGTCTATTTTGTTCTGCATCAGGTGACAGCAGCTATAGTGGTTTCTAGTTGGGGTTTGCATATTATCATTGATATTTTTACCCACAATTCCAAATCTAATTTAGCCACTAGGATTTTCTGGCCGTTATCTAATTGGCATTTTGACGGTTTTATCTGGACAACTAAAAAATTTCTCATTATTAATTATGCTATTATAGCCATACTTTATTTAATCTTCTATTTTTAAGCTATGAATCGCCTAGTCGACAATTCATTTAAGGAGGGCGATCTAGATTTAACTTTACGACCACAACGCTTAGCTGATTATGTTGGTCAGGAAAAAGTTAAATCCAATTTGCGTATTTTAATTGAAGCAGCCAAGCAAAGAAACGAGCCAATCGAACACGTTTTGCTTTACGGTGCTCCGGGTTTAGGTAAAACTACCCTGGCCCATATTATTGCCAATGAATTAGGCGGTAATATCAGAGTGACTTCTGGCCCAGTGATTGAAAAGGCTGGAGACTTAGCGGCCATTCTAACTAATCTGGCCGAAGGTGATATTCTTTTCATTGATGAAATTCACAGGCTTAACAAAAATATTGAAGAAATTCTTTATCCAGCCATGGAAGATTACATGCTAGATATTATCATTGGCAAGGGACCATCAGCTAAAACTCTACGTTTAGACCTTTCTAAGTTTACGATTATTGGCGCGACTACCAAGGCTAGTCTGATTTCTTCGCCTTTACGCGATCGTTTTGGTATGGTCTACCATCTTGATTTTTATGAGCCTACGGATCTACAACAGATTATCCAGCGTAGCGCTAAGATTCTTAGCATCGCTTTAGATGACGCTTCGGCTAATGAAGTAGCGTGTCGTGCTAGACGCACCCCTCGTGTGGCTAACCGTTTACTTAAAAGGGTGCGCGATTATTGCCAAGTGAAGAATGCTGATTTAATAGACCTGGATTCTTGTCGTCAAGCTTTGAGTATGCTAGAGATTGATGACTTAGGTTTAGATTCCGTAGATCGCCGTATTTTAGAACTGATTATAGACAAATTTAATGGTGGTCCAGTCGGTCTGGGCACCATGGCCGCGGCTACTGGCGAAGATATTGCCACCTTGGAGGAAGTCTATGAACCATATTTAATGCAGTTGGGGTTTTTAGACCGCAGTCCGCGAGGTCGCGTGGCCACTGATGCTGCCTATCGTCATTTAGGCAAAACCCGGCTGGGACAGAATAAGATAATTTAACTATGAAGGTAGCTGACTTTGATTATAATCTACCAGAGGCTTTAATTGCCCAAGAACCTTTAGCCAAGCGCGATACCTCGCGCTTGTTAGTTTTACACCGTGACAGCGGAGTCTTAGAGCATAAGCAATTTTTTAATGTCCTAGACTATTTACAATCAGGCGATGTTTTAGTGTTGAATAATTCTAAAGTTATTCCAGCCAGACTTCTAGGCCAGAAAGCCGATACTAAAGGCAAAACAGAAGTTTTTTTATCAAAAAGACAGGGTAATCAAACCAATGAGGTTTGGGAATGTTTGTTAAAAGGCAAAAATCTTAATACAGGTTCAATAATTAAATTGGATCAAGACCTAATAGCTACAGTAATGACCAAACAAGGCGATGTTTGGTTGGTAGAGTTCAACAAAACTGGTGCAGATTTTATGACAACTATTGAACAAATTGGTCAGACGCCCTTACCGCCGTACATTAGGAAACAGTTAACCGACAAGGACAAAGAAACTTACCAGACAGTCTATGCGGCTGATGATCAGAAGGGTTCGGTGGCTGCTCCAACAGCAGGTCTGCATTTTACTCCAGAACTTTTACAAAAAATAACAGATAAGGGAGTGCGGATAGAATATCTAACTCTTCATGTTGGCCTGGGCACTTTCTTGCCAGTGAAGACAGAATATTTAGAAGATCATCACATGCATGCGGAATGGGTAGAAGTAAAAAAAGAGACTATTCAGAAAATACAAGAAGCCAAGGCTAGTCAGAAAAAAATTGTGGCTGTTGGCACTACAACTTGTCGTAGTCTGGAAGCGGTTTGGCAAGAACAAGATAATATGAATGCAGTAAAAGATTTTTCTGCCTGGGTAGATATTTTTATTTACCCAGGCTACAAGTTTAGAGTAGTGGATAGTCTAATCACTAATTTCCATTTACCTAAATCAACTTTACTTATGCTCGTCAGTGCTTTAGCGGGTAAGGATAAAATAGATCGAGCCTACCAAGAGGCTATTGATCAAGAATACCGCTTCTTCAGCTATGGTGATGCCATGTTTATTTGTTAAGTATATTGATATGATGATATTAATAACCGTGACAATCTTTATCTTATTAGCTGGCGT
>Ga0209211_10005270_pt1 | contig 19475 bp, 19 predicted proteins | sample RifGroA2_FD_183992 | JGI IMG/M metagenome (GOLD analysis project Ga0209211, IMG submission 183992) | Groundwater microbial communities from Rifle, Colorado, USA - Groundwater A2 (SPAdes) (version 2) | ecosystem: Environmental > Aquatic > Deep subsurface > Groundwater | place: Rifle, Colorado...
GCAGATCAAAAAATATGTGGAATTCCAAGAGAAGGTAGACAAAAATCAATTAAAATTACAACTTGAGTTACTGAAGCTTTAGCTAAATATGTGTGGTGCCACGGGCGTAAGCCCGTGGGGATCCACATTGGACCAGTCCTGCTTATGCCGTTTTTCCCTAGACTCATCAAGTTTGGAGATATCAAAAGGGAGATTGTGCTAGGGAAGTGGCTTATTCCTTTATTGGGATTGATTAACATCTTCGAATATTACTTTATGATCAAGGCGTACGCGCTCGCCGATGCGTCACTAGTAGTCCCAGTAGTCTCGCTTTCTACTGTCTTCACCGTAATTGTGGGAATTATCTTCTTGGGTGAGCGCGATAATTTTGTGAAAAAGATCATTGCCGGCATTCTCGCCTTTATCGGGCTGTTATTAATTAGCAATATCACATACCCGGTATGTGATATCATCAATTTATGCCATCCAGAAAGGTTCCGTTAGTCACGGGTGAGTATTATCACATCTACAATCGCAGTCAGTTTAGTCTGCCAATTTTCAAAAAAGATGCAGACGCCAAAGCATTATTCAAAACCCTCATTTACTACACACTTATCAAGCCGCCAAGACGACTTTCCTACGAAAAGCGTTTTAACACCAAGAACACAGAAGTTATCAACTATGCCGACAGACTGGTTTCCATCTTGGCCTACTGTATCATGCCCAATCATTTCCACTTTCTACTTAGACAGGAAGTGGATGATGGCATTTCTACTTACATGCAACGATTAACCTTGTCTTTTGTTCGCTATTACAACATCAAATACAACCAAAAGGGACATCTCTTCGAATCTGGCTTCAAGTCAGTACTCGTAGAATCAGAAAACCAATTACTCCATGTCTCTCGCTATATTCATCTCAATCCATCTAGTACAAAAATTATCGAGGATCCACTCAAATATAAATACTCCTCCCTGCAGTACTATGTTCATGGTGGAGAGAAATTTCCACTATATTTTGACAACATTCTTAGCTCAAAAAGCCGAGAGCATTACAGAAATTTTGTCTACGACAACCTCGAATATCAACAAACTCTCCAATTTATCAAGAACCAACTTATCGATCACGAAATATAATATCACATACCCGGTATGTGATATTAGCGTCTTGGTATACTGGAAATATGCCAACAATCGTTATCACCGGCGGACACCACAACTCCGCCCTCGTTGTAGCCAAAGAATTAGTCAAAAAAGGTTTTCACGTCGCCTGGATCGGGCATCGTTTCAGCACCCGCGGCGATACCCATGATTCAGCCGAATATCTCGAAGTTACCTCTGTAGGATTGTCTTTTCACCATCTCAAAGCCGGCAAGATCGACTCAACCCCCACTCTGGAAGAGATCGCCAATATCCCACTTGGATTTATCCGTGCCTGGAGGCTCCTGAAACAAATTAAACCAGACGCAGTCGTGTCATTTGGCGGCTACCTAGGCCTGGCGGTCTCTCTCTCGGCCAATCTTCTCCGGATTCCAGTTTATCTCCACGAACAAACCATGTTAGCAGGCAAAGCCAATCGGCTCGCCGGTTACTTTGCTCGCCGAGTTTTCTTGGCTTGGAAATCCGCCGCCAGGTTTTTCCCTGCTAATAAAACATGCTACGTCGGCTTACCTCTGCGGGAGGGTCTTCTCTCTGCCAAGCCCAAAAAAATATTCCAGAACTCGCTCCCCACCATCCTTGTTCTTGGTGGAAAACAGGGATCCCACATTATTAATACCCATCTCTTCGCCATCCTTGCCGATCTCCTACCCAACTTTAATCTCATTCATCAAACTGGAACCAACTCGGTAACCAGAGACTACGAAGCTTCCCTCGCACTCAAAAATACCTTGAGTCCAACTCTTGCCGCTCATTATCTGCCCATGGGTTACATTCACGAGAATGAGGTAGGGGAGTATCTGGCTTCCTGTGATCTCTACCTTGGTCGCTCTGGGGCCCACGTGACCTACGAACTAGCCTATTTCGGCAAGCGATGTTTACTGATTCCCTATATCCATACGACTGGCTCCGAACAATACCTTCAAGCCAAATATTTGCGTGATGCTGGTCTCGGTATTATTCTTCCGCAAAGTGAGCTATCCGCTGCCATTCTCCTTTCTGGCATTTCTTCCGCTCTAAAACTCCCCCTCGCCACTCTTCCCATCCTACCCACAAATGCCACCAAGGTTATGGTCCGCGAGCTTAATTTATGAAAATTGCCCCGGTCTACCATCCCTCCCGTTCTAAATATCTGGTGTTTACCCTGGATTTCTTGGTACCTTTTACACTGATTGCTACCTTATTACTTTGCGGTTGGGCCGCCCTATATTCTCCAATTTTTCATATTAGTCGGATTATTTGTACGCTCGACTATACAGAATGTGAGGGTGGCGATCTCCTCGCCGAACTCGAGCGTGTTAAAGGACAGAATATCTTCCGTTTTAACCCAGACATTTTTGCCGCTCGCCTGACCTCGGCCGACTTCACGATCAGAGAAGCCAAGGTTGTTCGTGTCCTTCCCTCTAGTCTTGTACTTACTCTTCACTCGGTTTACCCCGTTGTTGCGCTCAAAGTTAGCACAGATACGGACTGGATTGTGTTGGATGATAAATTACGCGTCATTCGGACGATCTCTACCGATCCCAACGTGCCTACCGTGATCGTGCCTGGTCCCCTCACTCTGGTTGTGGGCAAACCTCCCCAAGATTCCTCGATCATTCATACTCTCGCACTTGCTCGCAAGTTGGCCGACGAATTGTTTTCGATCAAAGCTGTTACTCTCCTTGATGCAGAAACAATTCAGCTGACGCTGGAAGGTAACATTCGAGCTCTCCTCACCCCGCAAAAAGACGAACTCACCCAAATTAGAGCCTTGCAGGCAGTCCTTTCAGACGCTACAATTACAACAGGTGTAAGCGTTATAGATATGCGCTTCGCGCGTCCTGTGCTAAGATAAACTCTATGAAAAAGATCTCCCAAATTGCCGTTGTTGATTTGGGTTCCTCCAAGATCACCTGTGTTATCGCAACTCGCGCTGATGATGATCCCGAACTCCGGGTTGTGGGAGTCTCCAGTGTCGCTAGTCGCGGCATCCGCAAGAGCCAAATTGTTGACATTGAAGATGCGATCGAGTCCGTCACTGAAGCCGTCGAAAGCGCCGAGCGCATGGCGGGGTTATCTATCAAAGACGTTTCCATCTCCGTTTCTGGTATTCACATCGAGTCCCAAAATTCCAAAGGGTTAGTAGCTGTCCAGAATCCCGATAGTGAAATTAGCCAGCAAGACGTGAGTAGAGTCGTTGAAGCCACCAAAGCTGTTCCTCTCCCTCCTCAACGCGAAATTCTCCACGTGCTTCCCCGCTACTTTTTAGTTGACAATCAAGAGGGTATCAAAGACCCCGTAGGGATGTCTGGGGTGCGTTTGGAAGCCGAGGCCCACTTGATTACTGGTTCTTCCGTCAACCTCAAAAACTTGAGTCGCGTCATGAGTGAGATCGGGGTTGATACTCGCTCGGTCATCTTTACTGGACTAGCTTCTGGTATCGCCACTTTGACCGAAACCGAGAAAGAACTCGGGGCAATTGTCATTGACATTGGTGGCGGGACAACCAGTCTTTGTGTTTATGTTGATGGGGCTCTCGCCCACTCGGCCGTGATTCCGGTTGGTGCCAAAAATATTACCAACGATATTGCCATTGGCTTGCGGGTATCGCTGGATACCGCCGAAGTTATCAAGCGAAACTTGGCTCCTGACGAACACATCGCCAAAGTTCTTGACCCCAAAAATATTAGCAGTAAAAAGCAAGGTGATGAAATAGATCTCGCTAAATTAGGACTAAAAGATGCCCCACGCAAAATCTCCCGCAAGGCAGTCGTCGAGGGTATTGTCCGTCCCCGCCTTAACGAAATTTTTGAACTGATCAAATCCGAATTGGTTCGGGTTGGCATGGGAGGCAAAACTCCGGCTGGTCTCGTCCTCACAGGTGGTGGCTCATTGACCTATGGCTTATCCGAAGTCGCCAGGAAAATTCTAAATATGCAAAGTCGGCTGGCTGTCCCATCTGGTCTCTCCGGACTTGTCGACGAAATAAAGACTCCAGAGTATGCGAGCGTAGCTGGACTCCTCCTGATGAGTCGCGATGAAATTAAAGCACCTGTTGCCCATTTTCATCTCCCCAAGTTTGTCCCCAAACTTGGGATTTCCCTCTCGCTCAAAAAAGTGGTAAACTTTATCAAGTCTTTTCTGCCCTAGATCCAAATCCTGCCTCATGTTACAATGAAAACTCTATGGGTCTAGTTAAACCAGATATCAATTCGGTCGCCAAGATTAAAGTCATTGGGATTGGTGGGGGAGGCAATAATGCCGTCTCGTCAATGGTGGTAACAGGAAAAATAAAGGGGGTCGAGTTCGTCTCGATTAATACCGACTCTCAAGCTCTCTTAAACAACCCAGCAAGCGTCAAACTCCAGATTGGGGAAAACCTTACTAAAGGATTAGGTAGTGGTGCCGACCCAGATATTGGACACCAAGCTGCCGAAGAATCGCGCGAGAAACTCAAAGAACTCTTGATGGATACCGATATGGTTTTTATTACCTGTGGCATGGGTGGAGGAACGGGGACAGGTGGTGCACCTCTGATCGCCGAACTAGCCAAGGAAGCCGGAGCGCTCACTGTCGCGGTCGTGACCAAACCCTTCGCTTTCGAAGGTATCCGGCGCATGAGTATTGCCGAAGATGGGATCGAGGAACTCAAAGACAAAGTTGATACTTTAATTGTGATTCCCAACCAAAAGTTGATGGATGTGGTCGACAAAAAAATGACCTTACAAGAAGCCTTCCGGGTCGCCGACTCGGTCCTGGGGCAAGGTGTTCAGGGGATCTCTGATCTCATCACCGTTCCTGGACTCATTAATGTCGACTTTGCGGATGTCCGGGCCATTATGACTGACGCCGGGACCGCCCTCATGGGAGTAGGCATGGGTACCGGCGAGAATCGTGCCCAGATGGCCGCCCGCACCGCCATTTCTTCACCACTACTCGAAGTCAAGATCGACGGCGCTCGCGGCATCCTCTTCAATATCACCGGTGGCAGTAGTTTGACTATGACCGAGGTTTCCGAAGCCGCCGAGATGATTAGCTCTCATGCCGATCCTGATGCTAACATTATCTTTGGAGCCACAATTGACGAGGCCATGGGCGACCAAATTAAGATCTCGGTTATCGCGACCGGCTTCGATAACACTCGAGGTGGCTTTGCCAATCTCCAAGGTATCGGCCAATCAGCCAGTATTCAGGACGACAATCAAGGCGATAATTCAACCGACGATCCCACCTCGCCCCCCAAGCCACCCAAAGAAGATTCTTCCGACCCCTTCGACATCCCGGCCTTTCTCCGCCAGCAATAATCTACTCAATTTTTTTAATTACATACTCAATCATCCGATCGCTCATGGTGACGATAGCTTTCTCACCCACGGACTTACCCAGTAACGCAATCCCAATCGGCGATTCGAGTGAGATCATTTTAAGTTTAGGATCAGATTCTTGAGTCCCCACCAGCAAATACGTAAATTCAGCCCCATTGAGCTCGACCGTTACCCGGTTCCCGAATCCCACTCTGTCTGTGCCTTTAGCCTCGGTGATCACGCCATACTTGAGCATAAACGCGAGTCGGCGCAGCTCCCGGTCCGTGTTCCCCAGCTCAAACCTAGCCGCAGTATATGCGCCGTTCTCTGACAAATCTCCCATCTCGCGCGCCCGCTGTAACGCGATCAGTACCACCTCGCGCTTAGCCAACAGCTCTGTCTGCTTGATCTTTAGTTGTTCGTATCCGGCTCGGGTAAACGGCACAGGATCAGGTTGTTTCGTCATGCCCATATCATACATGTATAATGTGGCAATGACCAAAATAAATCTAAAAGTAACCAACTTCAGCTCTGCCCTCGACCATGCAAGACACGAAGAAGAGGTTCTTAATTATTGGGACGAAACTCACGCGTTCGAGCGATCAGTGAGCGAGCGACCCACCAACAAACCTTATGTTTTCTATGATGGTCCTCCTTTTGCCACTGGGCTCCCGCACTATGGCCACCTCTTGGCCTCTACCGCCAAAGATGTCGTCCCGCGCTACTGGACCATGAAAGGGTATCGGGTAGAGCGTACCTGGGGTTGGGATTGCCATGGGGTCCCGATCGAGAATATGATCGAGGGCGAGCTGGGACTTACCGGTGGCAAAAAGGGGATCGAGGATCTCGGGATCGACAAATTTAATGCCGCTTGTCGCGCTAGTATTCTCCGCTACGACGAGGAATGGAAAAAAAGTATCCGCCGTCTCGGTCGCTGGGTCGACATGGATCATAGTTACAAGACTATGGACAAGAACTTTATGGAGTCTGTCTGGTGGGCTTTCTCCGAGCTCTACAAAAAAGACCTTGTCTATCAAGGGAGGAGAGTAATACTTTACTGTCCCCGCTGCTCAACTCCGCTCTCCAATTTCGAGATCGCCATGGACAATAGCTACAAAGATGTTGAGTCCCACTCGGTTTATGTCAAATTCAAGCTCACGGGCAAAGACCACGAATACTTTGTTGCCTGGACCACGACTCCCTGGACCCTCCCCGGGAACGTCAGCCTCGCGGTCAATCCCAACGCCACTTACGTTTTAGTTGAGTCAGGCAACGATCAGCTCTGGTTTGCAGAGGATTTAGCCCCCAAAAAATTAAAAGTTCTCAAGTCCGTCAAAGGGACGGGGCTCGTCGGGCTGACCTACGAGCCACTTTTCGCTTTTCTGCCGATCGGCAATAGCAAGTCATATGTAGTTTGCGCTGCTGATTTTGTCAGTCTCGAAGATGGGACTGGTATTGTCCACACCGCGGCCATCTACGGCGAGGACGACTATCAGCTCGCAGTCAAAGAGGGCTTGCCCACCATTCCCATGCTCGACGATCAGGGTAAATTCCTCGACTTTGTCACCCCGCTCGCTGGTCAGTTCTATACCAAATCTCAAGACTGGATCATCAAAGATCTCGAGGGTCGCAACCTCATGTTCAAATCTGGCAGGACTACTCACTCCTATCCCTTCTGCTACCGTTGCGGTACCGCTCTCTACTACAACGCCATTCCTGCCTGGTTCATCAATATCCAAAAACTCAAACCAGAACTTATCAAACAAAATCAATCGATCGCTTGGTACCCTGATTTTCTCAAAAACGGCCGTTTCGGAAAGGGTTTGGAGACCGCCCCAGATTGGAACATTTCTCGCTCAAGGTATTGGGGTACTCCCATGCCAGTCTGGATTGGGGAGAAGGGCAATATCCGCATCATTGGTAGTATCGAGGAATTACAAAAATGGTCCGTTAAAAAAATCTCAAATCTTGATGACCTTCACCGCGAATTCATAGATGATCTCGCAGTCTATGTCGACGATGACAGAACCGAATTAGGTCGCCGCATTCCCGATGTTTTTGATTGCTGGATCGAGTCAGGGAGTATGCCCTTTGCCAGTGTCCACTATCCCTTTGAAAACAAAGAAGTTTTCGAAAGTCGTTATCCAGCCCAATACATCGTCGAGTACATTGCCCAGACTCGCGCCTGGTTCTATACGCTCCACGTACTCTCAACCTCCCTGTTTGGCGTGCCTTCATTTGAGAATGCCGTCACAACCGGTACTATTCTGGCGGCTGACGGCTCCAAGATGAGCAAGAGTAAAAAAAACTATCCCGACCCCAATCTACTGATCAACAAATACGGGGTCGACTCACTCCGCCTCTACCTCATGAGTTCGGTTGTGATGAAAGCCGACAATTTGAGCTTCTCGGAATCAGCCGTGGATGATATTCGCAAAAATGTAATGAATATTTGGTGGAATATTTTCGCCTTTTATAAATCGGCTGTCCCCCCAACTCCCAACTCTCAACTACCCCCTACCATTACTCACCCTCTAGACAAATGGCTCTTATCCAAAATCGAAGGTCTCACTCAAACAGTCACAACTTCCATGGATAACTACGATGTGGTAGCTGCATCTCGCCCCCTGATGGCTTTTGCCAAGGAATTCTCTACCTGGTATCTCCGTCTCTCCCGCGAACGTTTGCGTGAAAACGTGCAGAGTCAGGCTGTGTTCGCCTACGCGCTTGTTCGCTATAGTCTCCTCATGGCTCCATTTGCCCCTTTTATGAGTGAACGAATTTATCAAAACATGCCTGACCACCTAGACTCAATTCATCTCGAACTATGGCCTCACTCCAATCAAACATTATTTGATCCCAAACTCGAATCATCCATGCAAGTAATCATGCAAATTATCGAAAAGGGGCATGCTGGTCGCAAAGAAGCAAACATTCGTCTCCGCCAACCTCTGCCTTCACTTACAACCCCCGGGGTTATAAGTGACGAATTCAAGGAGATCATTAAAGATGAACTCAATGTCAAATCAGTGCTCACCGGAGAATTTTCGCTCGATACCCAGCTTACTCCCGAGCTCATTGATGAAGGTACCACGCGCGATCTTATGCGCGACATCCAGGGCGAACGTAAAAGACTCGGTCTCTCGCCAGGAGATGTGGTCACTGTGACTCTTCCCTCCTGGCCAAAATCCTGGACAGTAGAGATCAAAAGAAAAGTCGGGGCCTCATCACTCACCAAGGGGGATGAACTCAAAGTTGTTAAAATATGAAACGGCTCCCTGATCTCTGGCTCACCGTTTGTTATCTCTTTGCCTCCGCTTTGAGTCTTGTAGTTTTAACTAGCATCTCCCCCGATCGCATTGGCCAGCAAGCTCTCATGTTTGCGTTAGGACTGGTGGTTTATCTCTATTTGTCTAGTCAAGATGGGGAGGTCTACAAGACTTTTGCCCCCATTGGCTATGTGCTTGTTCAGATTATCCTTATTGCCACTCTCACCTTTGGTGAATCAATTCGTGGCTCCACTCGTTGGATTCTGCTAGGCGGTTTCCAATTCCAAGCTGGGGAGTTGAGCAAACCATTCCTTGTTCTAGCTTTTGCTTATTTTCTTCATCACTTTCCCCCCAGGACACTTAAGAATTTTGGATTAAATATCTTGTTATTTGCGATTCCTGCCTTTCTTATTTTTCGTGAACCCGATCTTGGCACTACTCTTGTTATTTCTTCAATTTTTATTATCCAGCTCTTTGTGGCTGGACTGCCTTGGTGGTGTTTAGGATTAGTCGCCTCTCTTTCGGCTTTCTTATGGCGTTACTTTCCCCGTCTCCTCCACGACTATCAACTCGAGAGACTCTCGACTTTTTTTGATCCTTACCGCGATCCCTTGGGGAGCGGATATAACGTCATTCAGTCTTTGATTGCTGTAGGTTCTGGTGGCTTGTTTGGGAAAGGATTGGGACATGGGACTCAATCTCATCTTCGTTTTCTCCCCGAGCGCCACACTGACTTTATTTTTGCATCTCTCGCCGAAGAACTTGGTTTGATCGGCTCTTTACTGGTGATCATTTGTTTAGGGGCATTATTTTATCGTCTACTCTCTCTCGCGACCCATTCTCGTGACGCCCTCGCTCGCTTCATCTACCTTGGTAGTTTTGGGTATCTGGCTTTTCAGACCTTCATTAATCTGGGAATGAATATTGGAATCGCTCCTGTCACCGGAGTCACGTTACCTCTCATTTCCTATGGTGGTAGTTCGATTTTGGCGACGTCCATCACCCTGGGGATCGCCAGCTCTCTGTCTCGTACCAAACAGAGAGAGTCCTTGCTCGAAATACGATAAATAGGGTATAATCCGCTAGTTATGAAATACGCAGTTATCAAAACCGGAGGTAAACAATACAAAGTCAGCGTCGGCCAAGTCCTGGACGTGGAACTCCTCGGTGACGATGGGAAAACCTTCGTTTTTGAAGAAGTTCTCCTAGTAGTCGATGGTGACAAGGTCGAGGTTGGCATGCCCTTTGTTGCAGACACCAAGGTTTTTGCAGACATTATTGCCGATGTCAAGGCCGATAAAATTGAAGTTTTCAAATACAAATCCAAATCTCGTTACCGCAAACATACCGGTCACCGTCAGAAATATACCCAAGTCAAAATCACCGGCATTGGTGCCAAACCAAAAAATGTCGTCATCCCGAGCGCAGTCGAGGGATCTAAAACAAAAAAGAAACCTGTCAAGTAAAATGTATTATTTTTTTCTTGGTAATACTCCCGAACTTTCCTTACTCGAACTGTCTACTCTCTATCCAGGTGAGTTTAACCCAGTCTCCAAAGAAATCGCTTCTTATACAGGCGGTCTAGATCTCTCCACTCTTCCACGCTTGGGTGGTACTCGTAAAGTAGCGCAGTTACTTGAAACTTGCAGCCGGAATGATATCGTGTCACGTCTCACTGCACTGATCTCCGCCGATCTTGGGAAAAATATTGCGCTTACCGATTACGCCAATACCCCACTTACAACCCCCAGAGTTATCAGTATCAAAAAAGAAGTAGTTAAATCTCGTCCAGTTCGTTTTGTTTCTCTGGATACTGTCGAACACGAACTCTTGATGCTCTCACGCCAGCACGTCGCCGAATTTAATCTCCTTCCCAAAGGCGACGAGATAGTTATTGCCAAAACCGTATGGATCTATGACGCAGCTGATTGGGTTGCTCGCGATCGCAACAAACCCTACCGTGATATCAAGCGTGGGATGCTCCCTCCCAAAGTGGCCAGGATTATGGTCAATCTAGCTACCCAAGGTAAACCGGGGCTTACCCTCGCCGACCCTTTTTGTGGTACCGGGACTATTCTGGCGGAGGCAATGATGGTTGGCTGTCATGTCCTCGGTTCCGACATCAACCCCGCTGCTATCAGTGGTGCCGAAAAAAATCTCTCATGGTTATGTTCTTTCTACCGTCTACCATCTACCATCTACCATCTTCATCAGGCTGACGCCACTCATTTCCAAGAATTTACCGACGCAATAGCCACCGAGCCCTACATGGGTCCCCTGCTTGACGAGCGCAATCCATCGAGTCTAGACAAAATCAAAAACATCGCCAAAGGTCTCGACAAGCTCTATCGTGGTTGTCTCAAGTCTTGGTGCTCGCCACGTGTTGTCATTTCTCTCCCCACTTTTCACGTCTATGGTCGCGTGATCCCCACCATTTCGGTTGACACTCTCACCTCGCTCGGCTACAATGTCGCCAGCGTAGTTCCCTACGCTAAACTCGGAGCCACCCTTATTCGTAATATTACAATACTAGAAAAGATCTAATTTATGTCACACGTTAAATCAGGGGGAGCGACTCGTCAGGGTACGACTAGACCAGGCAAGCGTCGTGGGGTCAAAAAATTTGGGGGTGAAACCGTCAAGGTAGGTCAGATTATCATTCGTCAGGTAGGTACCCGCGTTCACCCAGGAAAAGGGGTAGGGATTGGCCGTGACTACACCATTTTTGCCATGAAAGAAGGTCTTGTCCAGTTTTTTACCCGCCTCGGCAAATCCTTCGTCGCTGTTAAATAACGCTAAACTAGTCAGACTGCAATTCCCAAAATAAGATAAATGTAGGATCGTCAGAAGGTCTGATCTTGTAGGTCATCCTACGAGGTCAGACCTTAAAGGTTCCCGTTGGTATCACTTTGTCCCTCTTTTCACGCCTCGTTTCACATGGTATGTTTAATCTATGATCGATCAAAAATCTATCCACGAGCTCGATATTGACATGGTCCAACCCAATCCTCTTCAGCCCAGAGGTACTATTCTCCCTTCATCCGTCAGCGATCTCGTTGAGTCCATCAAAGAACATGGCATTCTCGAGCCTCTCGTGATCGCCCACACCCCAGCCGGATACCAGATCATCGCCGGGGAACGTCGCTGGCGTGCGAGCAAGATCATCGGTCTCAAAAGAGTTCCCGTGGTAATTAAAGAAACTACCCCCAAGGGTATGCTCGAGATGGCGATTGTCGAGAATGTGCAACGCACTGACCTCAATCCCATCGAACGAGGCAAGGCTTTTATCCGTCTCATGCACGAGTTTGGGCTCAGTAACGCGGATATTGCCAAACGAGTCGCCAAATCACCCGCCTACGTCAGTAATACCTTAAAACTCCTTGAACTCCCCGACGCCCTCAAAGATGGCTTGATCGGTGGTTTGATTACCGAGGGACACGCCAGGGCTTTGGCGGCCATCGATGACACTCGCCTCATGATCGAAGCGTACAAACTAGTTTTAAAAGAAGGTGCGAGTGTGCGGCGCGCCGAAGAGATCGCCAGGCGTCTTAAAAAAGATTTTCACCAAAAACCTAACCCCGCCGGCGGTCGTCCAGCCTTTATCTTGAGTGATGAAACCACCATTATGCAGAGGCGCTTGTCTGCCGCTCTGGGCAAACTTTCAACAGTCAGGCTTACTCGTAGCAAACGCGAAACCAAGATTTTTATCAAGCTTAAAGGTACTCCCGAGGAAACCGACTCTGCCCTCGCCAAAATCCTCTCCCTAGCGAACTAAAACACGTAATCATTTTCCAGTGCTGTTGTTTCAGTTCGTTCGCCATATTTAATCTCTTGGGGAGAGTTTTGCATTCCGTGTTGTTTGAGCAAGTGGAGCTCATATTTTTGTCCATTATTTGGTAGTTCATATTTCAGCTGAATAAAACTAGAGGTCCCTGCCCGGGTATGATGGAAAAACCCCACTACCCTAAACTCATCAATATCCATGATATCTAAATTGTTGGGTCCTAGGGTGTAGGGCTCGGGAAAGTAGGAGAGGGTAGTGGGATTAGTGGGGCTAGCCTCAACCTCTACATTGATACTATTTTTGGGCAGATAGAAACGAATATACTGAATATAATTTCCCCCAAAAAAATCCGGTAACTTAGGATTTTCTTCTTCTGACGCATTGGTATACGTCAACTCCACTTTGTGTACCATGATTCCATCCTGCTCCTCAATCGTGTGTTTAGTTCGCCGTGCGACACAGCAATTAGCTTTGTTGGCACCCATATTTGCCTCGATGGCGAGAAATGTATCTAGGTTACAGCTACCTTGACCATTATCACATACCGGGTATGTGAGTTTTCCCGCCCAATTTTTCTCTTCAAACTTATTCTGTAGTGACACATTATTTGTGTTCAATAAAATATTTTGATTCTGCAATTCACGGTAGAGAATATGTGCCACCACCAATTTACGCTCAAGTGGAAGCTGTTCAAGGTGAGCCATCAGTGACTGACCCACCCCCGTCAATATATCCTTCTTTTGGGTAGAACCGGGGAAAAAATCTGTTTCGACTTTTGCCTGCAACTTTTGGTAGACATTATCGCTGTCAAGAACCAGATTATAATCGGGGATCTGGATTGGCCCCGTAATCTCTAATATTTTTTTAATTGTCGACAGGCTAATAGTTAGCATAATATCTGGGTTGATCTCTCCTCCCTTATTAAAAAACCAGCGAATCGTCCGGGCGGAGCTCACAAAATCTGGATCCCAGTCACTATCGCGCAGGTAAAATCCGCCTTTGAGAAATGCCGCCTGGATCGGTTTAGGCGGCTCCACGTAACCCCCTAACTGGCCATCCGGCGTATAGATGTCCTGGAAACGAAGCTCAACTTTAGCTTTATCAATTGTCGCTACCGCATAAGAGCCGAAAAATCCGCCATTTGCTCGCATCTCTGTGTCGTTTTGTAACAGTACTAGGTAAGTGGTCGGACGCTCAAATCCTCCCAGATATCTCCAGTAATCAATTCCTATGCCTAAGATTGACAGCCATCCCACCAACAATCCCCAAACATATTGCCACTTCATGAGTGGACCCGGGAGGTCTCGAACCTCCGACCTTCCCGATGTGAACGGGACGCTCTACCCCTGAGCCACGGATCCACACTAGACCTTGCGCTATTTTACCATGCACTGTATTCTCTTTATATGTGGATTTTACGCAATCTTTGGTTGTTCATTCTTGATTTCCTCGAAACTATCGTAGTTTCCCTAGCCATCTTTGCCGTTGTCTACATTTTTCTTTTTCAACCACATCAAGTCGACGGCCGTTCCATGGAACCCAATTTTCACAACAGCGAATATATCTTGACCGACAAGCTCTCCTACCGTCTCCACCTCCCCAAACGTGGGGATGTAGTAGTCTTTCATTCTCCCCAAGATGAGCGGGTAGACTTTATCAAACGCATCGTCGGGGTGCCAGGAGATACGATTATGGTAAAAGGGGGGTATGTCTATCTTAATGGTACCAAGCTAGATGAATCCTATATCAACGATCCTGGCCAAGTGCTCTCTGGTCGCTTTATTGGTGAGAGTGTCGAGTTTAGGGTTGCACCCGGTCAATACATTGTCATGGGGGACAACCGCCTCCATAGCTCCGATTCCCGAGAATGGGGGCCCGTCAATGTGAGTGGCATCGTCGGTCGCGCCTTTTTCCGTTACTGGCCCGTTTCCGAGTTTGGTCTCGTCAAAACAGCTGAAGCCGAGCTCACAATTGGTGCTGTCAAAGGTGCTATCCTTAAATAATGCATTACTCTCTCGCCCGCGCCACGATCTGGAACCTCGCCGGTTATCTCTATTTGATCATCGCGAGTCTGATCTCCACTCCCATCCTGGTCCATCATCTCGGGCTAGCTCAATTTAGTCAGTACTCTCTGATTATTGCTGCGATCATTCTCATCTCTGCCCTCAATCTCGGTCTTCCCCAATCCGTCACCCGTGCCCTCTCGCGGGATCACGAATTTTCACCCTCTCGGCAGACCCTCTGGGCCACCTCCAGTCTGCTCTTTCTCGGGTCTGGCTTGGTGGGGGGCATCCTAGCGGTCCTGCTGACTCTTTGGCTCCACGTCTCTCTCGTAGTTCTTCTGCTAGTTTTTAGTATTTCCCTTCTAAATAATCTAGTTGGTCACTACATGACTCTCCCCCAAGCGGAGGGCCATTTTGGTTATTTTAATGCCAAAACCTTTATTGTTGGGACTGGCAATACATTGTTTGCCGCCTATCTTGCTTGGATAGGGCAGGGGATAGGGGTTATTTTGTCTTCCCAGTTACTCTGTTACTTTATTACTCTATTACCTTTGGTGTATTTTTCCCTCAAATACTTCCCCCATCCCCGTGCAGGGGTTCCCTCTCTACCAGTTGCTCGCTCCCTCATCACCTTTGGTCTCAAGAATCAGGCGGGTACGCTCATAGGTCAAGTTCAGTCCCAGTACGGCAAGTATCTCCTCGCTAGTCTCTCCGCCGTCAGTCTCTCTGCCTATGTAGTTGCCGTTGGTTTAGTCCAAAAGTTGGCCGGTGGAGTCGTTCAGGTTGCCACCGCGCTCTATCCAGCCAGCGCCAGGTCATCTGGCGATCGGCTTTTGCGACACACTTATCACGTGCTCCAACTGGGGCTCTTCGCTCTTGCACTCCTGGGAATCGGTCTTTATCAACTGGTTGGATTACCCTTTCTCTCCTGGTGGCTTCATGCCCCAGAGCTTGTTCCCCTCGTCCACACTATCCTGCAAATCTTGGTTTGGTACTTTGCCATTCTGATTCTCTCCCCGCTTGCAAGCTCGATCCTAGACGGCCATGGTCGTCCCGGACTCACCGCTATCTTTACTCTCGGCACCGCCACGATTGAAATAGTCTTGGCGCTTGTTCTTTTCCCTCACTATGGTCTCCTTGCCCCCGTCTACGCGGCACTTGTCGCCATCATCCTCACTACTCCAGCGCTTCTTTTTGCTGCCGAGCGGGTAATGGTAAAATCTAACTCATGAAATATGGTTCAATTCCCGCAGGGGGGCTGGGTACTCGCCTCCAACCTCTGGGTTTTTCTAAAGAACTAGCCCCCGTGAAGGGTCGAGCCGTGATCGAGTATTTGATCGAGCGCATGGTTTTATCGGGTCTGGACAAAATTTTTATCAACACTGCCGAAGACAAAACTGACCTCATTCATTATCTCGCCAGTAAGTCTATCTATCGCGATCATCTCATCTTCTTGGTGCGGCCGCGCAAGGGACTCCTCGACGGCATAATCTTGCCCGAGCAGTTCTTACGCGAAAATGACGAGCTCTACTTTGGGCTACCCGATACCATTTGGTATCCCAAGGATGCATATCTCCAAGTTGCAGGCCTAGCCGGGGAGTTGGTTCTCGGCCTCTTTGACACGGGCACTCCCGAGCGCTTTGACAGTGTCGTCCTTGATCAAAACAACCAAATTCAATCAATCGAAGTGAAAGTCGCCCAACCCAAAACCAAATGGACTTGGGCCATCGGCAAGTTGACTGTACGCATCGCGCGAATTCTAGAGTCCAATCCATTCTTTGGCATCTCACTCCATAACTACTGTCAGTCAAACCCAGGATTCGCTGTTCAAATTCAGGGCTCTAGTTGTCTCGACATCGGCATTCCCGAGGATTACGCCAAGGCCGCAGTCTTTGTCAAAAATCATGAACAATAATCCTCTTGTATCCATTCTCATTCCCACTTACAATCGCGAAACCTATCTGGGTGACGCTCTCAACTCAGCGCTCAACCAAACTTACCCCAATATTGAGATCATTGTCCATGATGATGCCTCGACCGATAACACCCCGGAGGTGTTAGCCTGGTACCACGACCCTCGCCTCCGCATTATTCGTACCAATAATAATCATGGCATGATCGGCGGTTGGAACTATATCGTAAAACAGGCGAGAGGGAAATATATTAAATTTCTCGCTTCCGATGACCTTCTCGATCCCAACTGTGTCATCGAACTTGTCAAAGCCGCCACAGCTCACCCAAAAGCCGCCCTCATCACTTGCCAGCGCCGGTTTATTGATGAACAGGGGAGATTAGTCAAAAAAATGGGATTTGCCAACAAAAATATAGTTGTAAATGGTAAAGAGCACGCCCACTCGATCCTCACAACCCTACGGCAGAACTTGATCGGCGAACCTACGGCCGTACTTTATCCCACTAAATTGGTAAAAAAAGTTGGCGGCTTTGACCCACAATTCTCTCAATTTGCCGACTTTGAGTACTGGATCCGTCTCTTGCAGTTTGGCGATTTGGTTTACCTCCACCGGACCCTCTGTTCATTCCGCACTCATGCAGGTAACAATACCAGCGCAGCCATGCAGGATGGCCGTTTTATCACCGAGATTTTTACCCTCATCAAAAAGTATTGCGCCTCTCTCACCCCAGCCGAAGTCGATCACGTCACTCGCCAAAAAACTCTCGACACCCTCAAAAACATCAAAGATCTATTGTTAGAAGGTCACTTTTTGCGGGCCAGTAAATACGCTATCAGGCTAATTGGTGCCATCAGCCAGACCCACCGGTAACTCATTTTATTAGAAATTGTCGTCTCACCCAAGATCTCCTCGCTTGGATTTGGAGAGGGGGCAGGTGAAGGATTTGGAGTTGAAGAGAACGTTGCGCTCGGCGTAGGGGTTGGAGTGGAAATTGGCGTTGAAGTGGGTGTAGAAGTGGGTGTGGAGGGCGACTGCGCTGGATCACTGGCATTGATATCAAATTCTTTGACCACCTCCTCACTCCCATTGTTCGCCTTGTCAAAAGCTTCGACCACTATTTTATAGTGCCCAATCGGCGTTGATTGCATGGTATATGTCCAGGTTGTTGTGCCGGTTGCCTCGAAACTCGCCTCAGTTTCTCCGGGTTTAGTGATTTTCACGACCACTTTTTCGAGACCGGAGAGTCCGTCAGCGGCCGTGCCGTTAATCGTCGATCCCCATGCCATTAAGGTAATTGTCGGTTTAGTCAAATCCAGTTTGATATTTGCCGAATATTTATTATCATTATTACAGTTCCCTGCGGTATCGCAAATATATGGTTTCACCCAGCAGTACGATGCCGAGCTCTCGGTCGTGATTTCACACGTTGGCGACACATAATCATCTTTCAAATTTTCATCGCTATACTCAAATGTCACGGTCGGTATAGTTTTGTACCACGTCTCGTTTAGAGTCGTTTGTGCAGATAGTACCGGCGCAGTCGTATCCACGACGACAGTTTCTGAGCTCTCGGTCTCGCTCTCGTTTCCCGCGCTGTCTTTTGCCTTCAAGTTTAGTTGCCATTTACCTTCTGCCAAATTGGTGGTGGTCGAGAGGACATCTCCGATCCACAGCCAATCATCTAGGTAACTGCTGGCGTTCACGTTATACGATCGCGTGCTATATCCCGCCACACCACTATCATCATCGCTAGCGGCCTCCCAGCTCCAGTTCTGGGTCAAACTATTGGTAGGATTTGCGCTAGGCGCAGGGGCGCTAGAGAGAACGGGGGGAGTTTGGTCAACTTTGGCGCTTGCTCGCTCATCACTTGGGTCACTCCCATACGTGATCTCAAAGAGGGTACTCGCTCCCGACAAGGTATACGTTTGCAAAGTCGCTGTCGCCAGATTATCGTAAAGATAAATTTTAAATGAGTTAGCACCGGACTCCGGCTGGGTAGCTGTAAGCTGATATGTTCCCGAGCTAGGTTTAGCCAGCATCCCGGTTTTGATCACCTCACCATCTCCTCCCTCCATGTCATCACTCAAGTACTCGTCCGTCCAATCAATCTCTACGATGTCGCCATTTTCATCTTTCAGATCGCCTGTCACACTCCCATTTGTGACAAACATCATGTACGACAAATCAGTGGATGATGGAGTAAAGCGGTTAATGCTTTTAATCGTCGAAGTTTTTGCCAATGTCGTTGTTGTCTCACTTGCCGGATCATTGATTTGCCAATGAGTTGAGTCCTCGTCGTGTGCCACCACAAAATGTCCTGGGAGCCCCAGGATGGTAGGCAAGACTGGTGTTGAAGTGGCGGAAGGCCGGCTATATTCGAGTTTGGTGCTTGCGTAACCATTCGCATAACTCTCGCTCACGTACCTTGTCACCGCGAGCCAGTTGAGGAGTCCCGGGCCGAGATAGCCATCACTCTGCGACTTAAGCCAGGTATTTAGTTTGCTTGGGTCTACGCTGCTCCCGTCGAGCGCATTCACTCCATTCTTCTGCAATATCATCGCCGCACTCGTGATCGCGCATCCCCATCTCCCTATCCCGCTTTTGTCTACGCCCGCCCACGTACTCGCGCTGTCATACTCCGTACTCGCCCATGCGCTATCCTTCTGCGAAAGGTAAGGGAATGGGGTAGGGGTAGGTGTTGGAGTAGGTGTTGGAGTTGGAGTCGGCGTGGGCGTCGGGGTTGGAGTGGGGGTAGGCGTAGGTGTCGGAGTCACAACATCCCTAACATAATCAACTTCTAAAGTTGACCAAATTCCCGATGACAATATTGATGGATGACCAATCCAGATTTTAGTGATTTGTCTTAAAGTGGGTGCTGATTCATATATTAGTGAGTCGTCGAAATATAGTTTATATGTTGAATTAGATTGATCTCGCTCGGCTCTCATTGTGTGCCAGTTATTATCAGGCGCTACTGACTTATAAACTCACCTTACGCACTCACTCCCACTCTGTGATACAGTTGGATAATGATTGATCCACTACAAGATCTGTACTCTGATTATTTGATTTCCTCGTTCTCCT
>Ga0209211_10005272_pt1 | contig 19468 bp, 15 predicted proteins | sample RifGroA2_FD_183992 | JGI IMG/M metagenome (GOLD analysis project Ga0209211, IMG submission 183992) | Groundwater microbial communities from Rifle, Colorado, USA - Groundwater A2 (SPAdes) (version 2) | ecosystem: Environmental > Aquatic > Deep subsurface > Groundwater | place: Rifle, Colorado...
CGGGATTTTTAACCGGTTGGATCAATAGCAAAGGAGATTTAATGGAAGCGCTTCGAGTTGGTTCATTCAATGCTGACAGCGTGGTCCAAGGAGTCGGCGCTAAAAACGGAATTCTGGCTGAATATCCATCTGACAAACAACTGCACAAACTTTCACTTAAAGAAATCATGCTATAGTTATAAAAAATAACTAGCACTGACCGTAAGTTTGTGTATTTACATTGTTGCATCATCCTGCAAAAATAACTAAAAAAAATTTAAAAAACATCCGTCCCATTTTGTCGCATATGCGACAAAATGGGACGGCATTTATTTTTTAGACACCCGACATTCTATTACATCCACCCACTCGTTTATCTGATTATTAATAATAAACTTTTTCATCAATTTATAGATGTCTTTTTCTGTAATCCAAATACTTTTTTGAAACATTCTAAAACCACTTCTTTTTAAAAATCTTCTAAAATTATCACGCGCTGAATCTTGTCCTTTGGGGAAATCATACTCTACTCTAATTTGACGATTACGCTTCAAATCTTTGGAAAACTTAATCTTTTCTTCTAATAAACGAATTTCACCTTTCTCTGTTAATACGAGTAAAATGTCATTACCAATCTTTTTTTCCTTAACAAAATCTCGATATTTTAAATATCTGATCTTTTTTCTTATATCTTTTTCATAATCCCCACGACGATATCGATCAACAGCGTTCCATCCTTTTTCCATGATCATTTCTTGATAAAACGGTTTTTCAGTGAAAAACAAAAACCCTTGCGCCACAAGGATTAAACATTTTAAAACTAAATCGACTTTCGAAGAAGTGACGCCTTTGGTAGCCATATAAAAAAACGCATCAAAAATTAAGACGCGCCACTAATTTAAGTATAACACGTGTTATTTTTTAATCAAGGGGATAAATATTCTAGCGTTACATTTTGTCGTATATGCGACAAAATGTAACGGGGGGGTATATGTAAAAATAAACATAAATATACCCCAAAATTGGATAATAACTGATGGTTGTAAAAACGATTAAAAAACATGAAAATGAACCCAGTATTGACAAATTTGCTAAAATATGATATAGTCTTTAGAAGCTGTCGCATGGGGCGGCAGTACGTAAATCGCATGTGCGCGGGCGCGGTCAACGCAAGTTTGCAAGGACCACTCCAAACACATGCACTTTCATCCTTTCAATGCAGATGCAAGGAAGGGAGAAAGGGACAGTAAGATGAAGAACGATAAAGCAGACGACGTGGTGGACACTAGAGAAGAAATCAAAAAGATCAAAAAATTAGAAAAAAATATTGATTTGTTTAAATTTCTCGCTTTACTTTTTGGATCATTTTGTCTTTACTTTTGTTTAGTGTGGGCAATTTTCTCATCTATCGAAAAATACACAAAAGAGGGAATCTTTTTTTCTGCTCTTGGTTTAGCTGCTTTTATTATGGTGGTTATTTCTGTGGTCTTGACTTTCCTTTGGTCAATTAAATTGGCCACAATCTATAACGATAATGCTCGATCAATCAAAAACCTAGAAAAAAATCTTTCCAGCATTGGCCACCTAAATCGCGATGCCTATGCAAGAAATGTTGTAAAAGAATACCTCAATGTGGTGCAGAAAAAGGCTCAAGGAAAGGACCGTACCGGACACGCGGTAAACCGCACCCATCCTTGGATCAAAGACGCTGTCACAACACTTCATCTTTCTCTTTCCTTCAACAGCCCGAAGGACTGCACGATCGGTGAAGACGGGTGTATTTTCGGGGTGTTCAATCTTGGAAAAATTGGAGAATCAAAGGACTGTGTCCTTGAGTGGAAACTCGGTCCAAACCAGTTTCTGCTTTCTGTGAGCCACACCCCGGGAGATGGGGTTCGGTTCAATAACATTCCTCTCTAGTCTCGAGTCTCGCACCAACCGTGGTGCGAGACTTTTTTGTTTATTTTAAGGCTTGACAAATTTGCTAAAATATAATATAGTATCTGGAAGCTGTCGCATGGGGCGGCAGTGCGTAAACTTGCGTTCTAAGTAAGAAAACCAAGGCGTAATGCAAACGGTTTTCTGAAAATAACGCAATTTCGTCCTTTCAAAGCGTAATGCGTGCGAAAGGAAGAAAAAGGAGAGGTTTGGTATGGAAAAAATTGAAAGTGCGTGGTTGGATTACAAAAAACACAAGTGTTACTTGAGTAGAAACGAAATCATTTTCATAGCTTGTGTTTTATCAATCTTTTGTTGTTTTTTCATCACTATTGGCATTTTTGCACCTGAAAAAGATCGGATGCTGTCCTTAATTGTGGCATCAGCCTGTTCAGCATCACTTTTCCTTTTGTTGTTTTTAGACTGGCTTGTCTTTAAAAACCCTGGTATCCTAGGGGTACTAAAGACCATGAATTTCCGTGGTTATATGACAAAGGCCGGCGTGTTTTCTTTGTTGGAAACAAAAGCGCGCGACCTCCTGACCGCGTACTTCAAGTTCGTTGACAAACGGACTGAAGGTAAGGATCCAAAACCGGATATTGAAAATCCGGCAGAGCATCCTTTCGTCAAAGATGCTTATGTGGAATTTCAAATCACTATTGGTCTCGCGCTTCAATACGACCCAACCATGTTCGCGCGAATTGAAAATGGCCAAATTTGTGGAGATTTCGCTTTTCCGGAAATTCAAAAACGGAAAGAGTGCAGACTCGCTTGGTCTATCAACGAATCTGGTGTTCTCGTCATTTCGCTGATGCACAGAAAGCCGGAAGGCGTTGTAATCACGGATCTGTAAACTTTTCTCAACCCCCGAGCCGTTCGTACGGCTCGTTTTTTTTATTTCCTTTTTTATGGTAAAATGTAATCATTAAAAAATAAAACTCACAACCTATGAAAATCTACGTCACTCGATCAATTCCAGAACCAGGAATTTCCATGTTAAAAAAAGCTGGACACAAAGTCAGTGTTTATCCTGGCACTGAAGCCATACCGCGAGCCACTCTCTTAAAAAACGTCAAAGGTGTTGACGCGATTCTCGCACTTTTGACCGATAAAATTGACGCGGAAGTTATGGATACGGCTGGCAAACAACTCAAAATTATTTCCAATTATGCAGTTGGTGTTGATAACATCAATGTACCGGAAGCTAAAAAAAGAAATATTTTGGTCAGCAACACGCCCGGTGTATTAACCGAAAGCGTGGCTGAACTTACCTTTGCGCTTCTTATATCATCAGCAAAACGAATTGCCGAAGCCGACAAATTTACCCGCGCCGGAAAATATCAAGGCTGGGGACCAAAACTAATGCTCGGTGCTGATTTGAAAGACGCAACTTTAGGCATTGTCGGACTTGGTCGCATTGGTTCGCGTGTGGCAGAAATGGCAGTTTGCGGCATGGGCATGAAAGTGGTTTATAATGACGTAAAACCAAACAAGGATTTTGAAAAACAACTTGGCGCGAAATTTTTAAAACTGGACGCGCTTTTAAAACAAGCTGATTTTGTAAGCATCCATGTACCGCTCTTGCCAGCCACCCGCCATCTCATCACGGAAAAACAACTCAAGATGATGAAAAAAACCGCGTATTTAATCAATACTTCACGAGGACCAATCGTTGATGAAAAAGCTTTAGTCAAAGCCTTGAAATCAAAACAAATTGCCGGCGCCGGACTTGATGTTTTTGAATTTGAACCAAAACTCACGCATGGACTTTCCAAATTGGACAACGTCACCCTAACTCCGCACATTGCTTCCGGTAGCATTCGCACAAGATCGGAAATGTCCAGAATTGCGGCACAAAATATAATAGATGCGCTCTCCGGAAAAAAACCAAAATCCCTTATTTAAAACCATATAATAAAAAATCCGGCTTAAACCGCTGGATTTTTTAAATTATTTCTGAATTGTCTCAAATATTAAACCTTTCTTACAAAAACATAATATTCTTTATCTTCTGGTTTAAGATTTTCTAAAATCTTTTGATATTCATCATCATTCAAAATCTCACGCAATTTTCTTAATTTATCTGTATCCAAATTTAACACCAAATCCACTTCATAATTACCAGATGGATTTTGTGCTTTAAAAATTCGTAAATATTTTTCCTTAATAAACCCTTCAGTTTGTTGAGGAACCTCAACAAACCTTGCATCTTCTTTTTGGAATTGGGTTTCTGTAAGAGATTCTGTTTTAACAAAAACCCAACCTTCAGCTTCTTTGGCTTTTATTATTTTATCATAAGCAGATTCTGTGTTTGGAAATCCTTCTTGTGATGCCATATTTAATCAACCTTATGTTATTCTGAATTCAACTTATAAACTAACTCTTTTAATTTCTCAAGTGCTACATCAAATAAAGGTAGCTCAATATCATATTTCTTTTTTATTCCACTGATATAACTGTCCAAAAAAATAAAAAATAATTTGGGATGATTTTGTAGTACGGGGTGTACATCAACTAAATAAATATTATCATCTTTATCTTCCCCACACTTACCCAACAAAATATTTGTATCTTGAATATCAGGATACCTACCTTCTTTTTTTTCAAAATCAAAAGTTTCTAAAAACATTAGGACACTTTGCGCAAACAACTTATCAAGTTGTTCAGCCTTTCTTTTGCATTTCTCATTATTCCCACTCAAAGAACTTAAGGCCTTACCTTCAACTTTTTGTTGGACAATAAAAATTACAGCCTTGCCTTCTTTGTTTTTACCTATAATCAGATCTGTTTTGGGAAAAAATTCTCCTAAATACTTTTCTATCAAATCCACGCCTTCTTTGATAACTTTGGCAGTCTCTTTTATGTCCAATATAGGAAAAACAACTGTATCACCATTTTCCCATGATGCAGTTACCTCTTTTACAATAAAACGAGGGTCGTCTTCAAATTCACGTAAATCACTAAAAAAACCTCGTTCACCTTTTATGGGATTCATTTTATATCTAAATGGGATTTCCTCTTTCATATTGGCTTAATTATACATTATTTACGATTAAATAAAAATACCCAGAGAAAATTTTACCCATGTTCAACCTCCTAAGGTTAAACCTTGTGTTCAGAAAAAAGTTCTCCCGATATTGTCTTTAACGAGGGAAAACTACCAACTTTGAAAATTATCAAAAACACCCCGATAAAATCGTGGTGTTTTTGAGTGGACCCTACTGGGCTCGAACAACAGTTCAAGCCTCATTGCACCTCGTGTCGGCTCTCACTCCCGAGTTTTGGGGTTGCCTATCCAACTCGGTGCGGCAACATCCCAAAACCCGCCCGAATGATCTCGGGAGCAAAGCAGTTTACTCCCCAATTTGCCCTCATCAAAAATAGTGCCCCCATTTTGATGAGGTTTCCCGAGTTTTCCGGTTCCCCGTCTAACTCGGCACGGGAACATCGGAAAACCCGCTTGAATGATCTCGGGAGCAAAGCAGTTTGCTCCCTCGTTCATTCAAGCCCCCTTGTTGCAAACGCGGTACTCCCCTCCAAAAGTGGGCACCCAGAGTAACCCTGCCCACATTTTGGAGGGCCCGCCTAAATGCCTGCCAGTACACAAACTTATGGCAGGCTTTTGGCGGGTACCAATAAACTCAAAACAAAAAACAATAATTTTTTATGGACCCTACCGGGCTCGAACCGGTCACCCCCGCGTTGCAAACGCGGTGCTCTACCAAATGAGCTAAGGGCCCATAAAAAATTATTGTTTTAATCTAAACCACATGTCCGCCTCTAAAAAAATTATTGTTTTAACAGTATTTTAATGTGGCATTATCATACCAATATCCCTAAACTTTGTCAACTAAGAGCCGTTACATTTTGTCGTATATGCGACAAAATGTAACGGTGGTATAAACTAGAAAACAGGTCCGAATTAGAGCTAATGTTTCTTAATTTGATAAAATGTGGTAAAATTAGAATATCAAAAAACAGGCCTAAAATGCATAATATCTCCACAAACAAAAAAACCATTATCCTGGCAATAGCCAGCTTGTTTTTATTTTTCACCCCATCCCCAACTTTTGCTCTTAATGACAAAATTACAATCAAAGAAACCGCTACCAACGAAATTAAAACACTATCTTTGACTGAAAAAAACTTATCTTTGGCCTCCGGTGACTTTGGTATTGATGGAATTTCAGAAATCATTACCGGCGCCGGATTTTTACAAGAACCAAAAGTAACCTTATACGGGCAAGATGGTTTGAAAATCAATGAATTCCTAGCCTATGGAAAAAGTTTTGATCGTGGAATTTATGTTGCTGTTGGAGATGTTGATGGAGACGGAACTCGAGAAATAGTCACTGGAACCGCTTATGGTGGCGGCCCGCATGTCCGGATATTTGATGGATATGGAAATATTGAAGGCAACTTCTTTGCCTACAACAGTGCTTTTCGCGGCGGAGTATTTGTGACAGTTCGCGATTTAGATAATGATGGAAAAGCGGAAATTATTACTGGTGCTGGACCAACTGGCGGCCCGCATGTCAAAGTCTGGGACAATCGCGGAATTTTAAAATCTGAATTTTTTGCCGCTGACATTAATGATGTCTCTGGCATTACCGTTAGTAGCGCGGATATTGATAATGACGGCACGCCAGAAATCATCACTGGCCATGCTTCAAGCGATCCGCCGACAATTTCTGTTTTTAAAATGAATGGAAAAAAAATTAAAGAATTCCTAGCTTTTGAAAACACTTTTTCCGGCGGAGTGACGCCTCTCGGCTTAGATATAAATAATGATGGCCGCGAAGAAATCTTGGTCGCGCCAAACGGAAAAAAACGAGAAATAAAAATTTTCAACCAATCTGGGTTATTACTGTCTTCAATAGAAAATACAAGCGGGTCTCAGGCTTTCAATATTGCCACTATAAAATTAAATGACAAAAAAAATTCAATTTTAACTGCATCAACAAATCCGCTGCGCGCCACTGATGTTTCAATTTCCAAAAGCATAATTGTCAATCTAAGTGAACAGCGGCTTTATGCCTACGAACAAGGTTTACTCGCCAACACCTTTTTAATTTCCAGTGGCACTAAAAAATTCCCTACGCCTGCCGGCGAATTTAAAATAAGACGCAAAGTTCCAATCATGGACTACGCTTGGAACTATGGTCCTGGAAATCCAGCAAATTATTCTCTTCCTAATGTAAAATGGAATTTACAATTTGCCAATCATCTTTATTTGCATTATGCATACTGGCATAATAATTTTGGCAACGTGATGAGTCACGGCTGTATTAACATGCCACTATCAGCATCAGAATGGATTTATAATTGGACGCCAGTTGATACGCCAGTAATCGTAAAATAAAAATTTACAAATAAACAAAATCTTATTCTCATGTTCTTAAGAACATGAGAATAAAAAATTCAAAACCAGCCTTTAATTATCATTCTCGAATTCTCGAGAATGCAAGATAAAAAATATTTGGATTTCAAATTTATCAATTACTTAATTACCAAATTACTCAATTACACTTTAATTATTTTTGTAACAAAAACTCTCTTGACAAAAAATATTTTCAAAAATAAAAAAATGTGTTATAATATCAGCAGTAGGGATTGTATTTTTGTATAATACATTCGCACACTATATTAAAATGAAAGGAGGTGTCATAACACATGGCAAAAAAGAAAAAAGTTGCAAAAAGAAAACCAGCTGCAAAGAAGCGAAAAGTTGCAAAAAGAAAACCAGCTGCAAAGAAGCGAAAGGCTACAAAGAAGCGACGCTAAACTTTTGCAAAAGAAAAAGTCCCCCGACATGTAGGGGACTTTTTTATTTTATCAATTTAGGGTTCTGTCCGAGGTCGAACCTCGGACCGAGGTTCGACCTCGGTTTTCTAAGAAATAATTATTTTCGATTGAACCGGAATGGTTTTTTCTCCGGCTTTAAATAATTTTACCTTACCAAAAACTCCATCAAACCCAGGTTCAATAAACAGCTTATTTTGGCGCATATTTTCAATACCGCGAACAACCGCTTCTGGAGCAAAACGCGCTATCTCTTTAATGGATTGATCGAGTAAAATTCCAAATTCATTTCCTAATTCACTGATCATTTTTTCATAAATTACAGCCACTGATTTTGTACCTACACCTTTTCCAACAGCTTCACTAATTATTATTTCAAGCGGCACAATACTTTTATAGGGCACTCGATTTTTTGCCAAAAAATTTCCCGGACGATCTGATAAAGAAGCGACGCGATTCATCACGCCAAGAACTAATTTCTTTTTGCAAGACGGACAAATACCATTGTGTTTTTTTGTTTCGCTCGGTGTAAAACTGATATTGCACGCACGATGTCCATCATAATGATATTTTCCTTCTTCCGGATAAAATTCAATTGTATATGCAAATTTTTCTTTATTGCGCGTTTTTAAAATATGATAAAGTGTTTTATAATCAAAGTTATCCACAACAAAAACATTTGCTTCACGTCCTAAATTTCTCAAACTATGCGCGTCAGAATTGGAAACTAAAGAAATATTATCAAGTTTTGACCACTGCCAATTCATTTTTGGATCACTTGATAATCCGGTTTCAATTGCAAAAATATTTTCAGTTGTATCTTCAAAACATTCTTCCAAAGAATCAAATCCGCTACCAGATCCGAAAACCGCAAAGTGCGGAGTCCAAGCATGCGCCGGAATTATTAACGCCTGCGGATCAGCTTCCAAAACCATTTTTACTAATTCCGGCGAACGCATTCCTAAAATCGGTCGGCCGTCAGATTTCAAATTACAACCCCTCGCCTCAAGCAAAGAAATCAATTTTTTCAATGATTCAATTTTAGAAAGTAAAATACAAAGATGAACTCGGCGGACTTTGTCGCCTTGCTTGTAAATTAAAGAGAGCTCGGTGGAAAGCAGAAATCGAGTTTTTGATTTATTATTTTTCAAAGCAAAAATTCCCGCACCGACTTCTTCCAAATCTTCTTGAATTGATTTAAACCAAGCCGGATAAGTAAAATCACCGGTGCCGACAACATCAATTCCTTTAATCTCGCACCACTTGGCAATATTTGGCAAGTCAAGTTGTTTGGAACAAGCACGGGAATATCTGGAATGAATATGTAAGTCTGTTATTACTCTCATAGAATGTAAGGAAACGGCGCGTCGCCTTCAAAGCTGTGACCATTTTTTACTTTTGTTTTTTCCAAACCAGAACAAATGCGCTCGGCTATTTCCAGCTCTTCTTTTGTATTCACACCGACTGAATGTTCCGGCGGCAAAAACAGTGATTGAATTTTATGACCCTGCCCAACTGCCATTGAAACAAGGTCAGTTATGTAATATTCATTTTGAGCATTATTGCATTCCAAACCATCAATATTTTTCCACAACCAGCCGCTCTCAAAACAATAAAGCCCGGGATTTAATTCTTTAATTTCTTTTTCTTTATCATTCGCGTCTTTCCATTCACGAATGCCGACAATTTTATTATTTTGATCGCGCAAAATTCTGCCCCAACATCGAAAAACAAATCGCCAATCATGCCAGTCTGGAACAATTGTCGTCATCATGGCAATCGGCGCACCGGTTTGTTCACGCAAAGAAACAACGTCGCTGATGGCATTTGAAGAAACAAAAGGATGGTCGCCATACAAAACAACAATGTTTGACGCACCGGAAACCGCTTCGCGAGCAGTACTCAGAGCATGCCCGGTGCCAAGCTGTTTTTCTTGTAAAACAAAAATCGCGTCTGAACCAACCATATCCCGAACTGCCTCGCAGCCGTGGCCAATAACCATAATCGGCTTCGTGTCTACCTCAGAATTACGAACTGAATCGAGCAAACGTAAAACCATGGGAACTTTGCCAACCGGCAAAAGCACCTTGGGAAGCGTAGAGCCTATCCGGGATCCTTTACCAGCGGCTAAAATAACTACTTTTGTGGATTTATTCATAGCGGGAATATTGTACCATATTTTAAAATATCAAAAAAACGCGTCATTTCATGTTCGGTTGTACACAAAATGACACAATCTAGTTTTGTGTCAAATAATCTAAATCTAAATAAGTTAAAAAATGACTACTCAATCTACATTCCTCTATAGTCCCGTGTTGACGGCTTTCATATTCTCTATTTGAGATCATTCATAATTTTTTTTGCTAGATGGCATGCAAAATTTACAGGAACAGCATTTCCGATCATTTTGTATCCGTCTGCTACGTCCCTGTATTTAAAAATGAAGTTATTTTGTTCAATAAATTTCATTTTTGGCGCTTGCGGGTGGATAGGAGCATGACGACCTCCTGCTTGAATAGTGAATGACGGTTCATCCCAAGAACGGACGCGATTTCTTGACATATAAATAGTGGAAAAACCGCCATTCATGTATTCATGGTTAGGTATTTTTAAATCCGCGCCATTTGTTTTATTTTTATCTTTTGCAAATTTAGCCAATTGTAAATTATGGATTGCATCTTTCAGAACTGTATCCTCTAACCTGAGCTACTGTTTCAGCAATTACATCAAAAATTTCTTCCATTGTATTACTACTACCACTCAAAAAATCCCAAAACTCAGACGCAATAAGTACTTCATTTTGTGCAAAAAACTTTTTAAATTCAATTAAGTAATCAAAGAATCTCTTTTTATCGTAAGCTGTTGGTGTTGAAGATGTGGGATCAAACGGAAACCCAACTAAAAATTTAATCTCTTTGTTTGGGTTTTGTAATTTTAAAGCAGCTTTACCATAAAGTATTTTTTGTTTTTCACCACGACCTTCTCCAGAATTCGGTCTAACTGATTTTAATTCAATTGCAATAATCTCGTTACCTCTTTCAATATAAGTATCTACAGTGAAAGGAAGAGAATCGATTTCGGATTCTGTTTCGTTAAAATTTAATACAAGCTCATTTTCCCTTTCTAAATTTGGTAAATACGTTCCTGCCTTTAGATCTCGGATTATATTTTCAATGTGTTCAGCCTGACCTCGTTTTATTTTAAGACAATAAGAATCAGTAAATTTTCGTTTGTAGCCACCAGATAAAATATGAGAAATATTTTCAAATCCAGTTCCTAGAGATGTATTTAATCCATGAAGCCAACTCGCAATAGCTACAAGATAAGGAGTTTCTATGTTCAATGAGCCTAGTTTATTACTAAAACATTCTAAAAATGTGGCATGAAATGGGGCATTACGAATTTCTGCACCAATTTCTGGAAAATTTTCAATTCTTCGCAAGAGAATATCTTTAACAACCTCACTTATTCTATTTTTTTGGTCTTGTGTTAGTGCCATAATTATTTTGATTTAAAATGAAAAATTATTTCTGAATATGGATTTCGATCTCGTTCTGTTCTGTTCAATACTGGCCGTTTAAATTGATTTACAATTTTCATGCCGGATTTTTCTGCAATTTCCGTGTAAAGATTATATTTATCATTTGCCACAAGGAAAATATCAAAATCAGTTTTGAGATATTGTTTGCAGTTATTTAAGACATCAGTAATTCCCTGCACATACGATTGACGAGCCTCCTGTCCTTGTCCATTATAGAGAGGGCCTATTTCTAAGTTATCCTTTCGTTTAAATCCAAGTAAATCGTAAGCGTAGGCATGTTGCTCATGATAATCAATTTGTCCAACATACGGCGGCGAGCAAAAAATACCGGTTATTTTTTGCTTTTTTATAATTTTAGAGAATTCTGGATTATTTTTTTCTACTTTCTCAAAAATGTCCACTATTCTTGAATCCCCAGCTATGACAGAGTAGTGTACTGGTTTGCGTAAGGTTTCAAATTCACGAATTCGGCTCAATGTATCAAAAGCATAGCGATTAAGCATTGTTTTGATAGAGAAAAGAGGTTTACAGATTTTTTTGTGTTTGTAACAGTAGTATGTTGTGAGCTGCGGTTCTTTGAGTGTTGCCAGATCGCTATGTGTCGTTGCACGGCATGATCTGATTGTTCGACTCAAAATAAGTGCAAGTATTTTGCGAGTTTTAACATCTTTTTCTTGTTTGACTGTTTGAAAGATATGATCTATTTCCCTGCGAACATTGTCCATAAACCAGACATCAAGGAAAGAAACAAATTTATCTTGTTTAATTTTGATTGAGTATTTTTTGAGTAATTTCTGATAGATAGGTAAAAATTCACGCTCTTTTTCAATAGAAAATTTAGCTTCATTAAAATTTCCTTGATTAATTTTATATTTAAAATTATAACCAGGGAAATGTATGCCGTTAAACCTTGCAAGTTCCACTAGGAGTTCATTTTCAAATTCTTCAATCTTATTATCATGCTCGAAAGTATTAAGAGGAGCAAGCATTTTTTTGATTGCTTTTTGTAAATATTCATAGTCATAACGCGCTGCCTTACAACTAGCAATCATACAATTGAACTCGGAGACGTCAATACCCACAGAATGAATACCCATTTCTAATGACTGAATAAGTGTTGTTCCTGATCCTAAAAACGGGTCAAGAATAATATCACCAGCTTTAAAATATGCTTCTTTTTTAAAATCGTCCGTGTGTTTGTCTATAAAATATTCAACAAGTTGTGGAATATATTTCCCTTTGTACGGATGAAGCCGGTGCACATGTTTTGTGGTGTCTTTTTCGCGTAAATTATCAAAAGAAAGTGTCCAATTTAGGTCACTGCCGAGATTTTTTTTCCAACGGATTTCACGTTTTCCATTATAAGACTCATAATATTTTTTGAGATCACCAAGATCAACCATAGTGGAACCGTTTTCTCCATGTTTTTTGACTTTGCCATATTGGACAAGATAGGAAATGTTTGTCGAGGACACCTCTTTTTTAAGATAAGTGGTGGCCCATTTTGATGCTTCTGGTATTGATACTAAAGACATATTGTAAAGCAGTATAAAATTTTTGTTGATTTAATAAATTTATTTTAATTTCTTAAAAAATATTATCTAAGAATTGTAATTTGGTCAATATTTTTTGGCACAATGAAGATAAAAAAATCTTTCCTCGTGGAAAGAATATTAGAAATTATCTTCCCTTATGGGCTGGATGGGGCACCTTCTTGAAAACACAAGGGTTGCCAGCGGGTTATAGAGCCAGGTCTCTCGCCACTTCTTGATATATTTGATTATAATTAAATTATAACTTGATTTTTTTAGGATGTCAAATATTAAAAAACTTATCTGTTTGTTTTCTTAAAAAGAAAACATGTTTGTAGTAAAAATGGACAAAATTTTAAATTATAACCAGAAAACCCAGTAGTAAACAACGACACCAGGTGCAGTGAGTTGTGAACTGCAAATTTCTGAAAAACAAAAAACCAATGCAAGGTCCTGGCAACGGCCTACTTTCCCAGGGGCGGGATAGCCCCAAGTATCATCAGCGCTGAGCGGCTTAACTTCCGTGTTCGAGATGGGGCGCTCATGCACGAGGAAGCAAACTGCTTTGCTTCCGAGAGCATGAGCGCGGGTTTTGGGATGTTGCCGCACCGAGTTGCACGGGCAACCCCAAAACCCGGGAGTGAGCAACGACACCAGGTGCAATGAGTTGTGAACTACTACCAAATAAATTTTCCAAAAAATAAGTACCAAAAAAACTTGTCCTATCAAATGCAGAGTCCGCGGCACTGGCTTACTTTCCCAGGGGCGGGATAGCCCCAAGTATCATCAGCGCTAGGGTGCTTAACTTCCGTGTTCGGGAAGGGAACGGGTGTGACCACCCTGCTCAAAGCACCGCGGACTCTGCATTCAAACTAAAGACAAGTTTTTTAATTATTTCTGATAATAAACGGTATAAGTTACAAAAGAGATCCTAATCAAACTGAATTTTTACTCTTGTGTTTCAAACAAAAGAATACTTTTTTCAGTGATTGGAGAAATGACTTATTAGTACGGTTCAGCTAGCAACCTACAATCATACTTCCAATACTCCGAGTAAACCCGAAATACCTTCCGCAATCAAATAGGTCACGACACGCCTTACGGCGCTTACACTTACCGCCTATCAACCTTCTCATCTCGAAGGAGTCTATGAAATCTAATCTTAGGAACAGCTTCGCGCTTAGATGCTTTCAGCGCTTATCTTAACCGAACATAGCTACCGAGCAATGCCCTTGGTAGAACAGCTCGTACACCAGAGGTTCGTTCTTCCCGGTCCTCTCGTCACTTTATCCATTATTTCTAATGGTGCAGACTATATCTTCATCCCGATAAAATCGGGAGTCAGCGTATGATAGAAGTTTAAATTCCTGATTATCAGGTACCTTCTATCTCATCCATAAAGGAATTAGTCGTTACGGGGTCACCCCATTTGTTCGTTGACGAACAAAATAGACAAAGAAACATAGAAACTGAGAAACATAGAAACATTCGTTAATGTTTTTTTGTTCTTCTGTTCTTTTGTTTCTTTGTTCCATTTTGCACAAAAGTGCAAAATGGGGGACTTCCCACGGTATTGTCTTAAAAAATTAATTATGGTCCTCAAGTACATGATACCACTTTTCTTGGGACCGATAAAGAAAAGTTGCTCGCATACCATAATCATTTATGAAGATTTCACCGTTATTAGCTGAATTGTCATCACACCTTACGGTGTGAAGTAGCATGACCCCTTAAAAAGGGTCTACTAGGGAAGAGATCCTTCAAATTTCCGCGCCCGTGGTAGATAGGAGACCGAACTGTCTCACGCATGTTAATCCATTATTGCTAATGGCATAGACTATATCTTCACCCTCTTTCCTTGTCTAAAATAAGGAGTAGGGGGCCGACGTATGATAGAAGTTTATATTCCTGATTATCAGGTACCTTCTATCTCATCCATAAAGGAATCAGTCGTTACGGGGATCCATTTTATAATGAATCTTCCCTCGGTATTGTCCGTAAAAAAACAGTTCATGTTTTTACGGATTTCACCGATATTAGTCGGATTTATTGTACTACATTACTGTAGTAGAACGCAATGTTATTTACGTTCTGAACCCAGCTCGCGTGCCGCTTTAATTGGCGAACAGCCAAACCCTTGGGACCTCATTTATGTTTTCCCATATTGCTATGGATATCAGACTATACCTTCACCGTTTTCACAGCTGTCACCAGCCGGAAATTAGGTGCGAACCGTATGATAGAAGTTTATATTCCTGATTATCAGGTACCTTCTATCTCATTCCCTTTTACCAGAATATCTCATGGAAATCAGTCGTTACGGGAGAAATCTTCTTGGATCATTGCCGCAAAATTCTTACGACGACCTTTTGATCGTGTATTTAATCGCGACAATGCATCTGCCAAACGAGCAATTCTCAACAAATCTTGTTGAGAAATTATTTTAGAATTTAAAATAATTATTGCATTTTGCGCTTGCTGTTTTTTGACTTTCAAATAAGGTAAAAGCAACTGAATAATCTCTCTGACAACAGATTGATCTCTTACAATCCAGTCATGCGTTGTTCTGTTTTTTTGAACATAACCAACACCAGACTTACTGTAAAACCAATCAATTATTTTTCTGTCAGATTGAGATATTTTTAATGTTACTCTAACCCGAAAACCAAATTTCTTTTCTGAATGCTTTTCAATGGTTGCCATTATGCAACCATCGCCATCCAAAAAACCAGCAATGTACGCTCGTTCAACTTCAGAAAATTTCTTTCCCACGGTATTAACCTTCATACGGATATATAATATCATGATACCGTACATTTGTACAGTATAATACAAAGGCCTTCACCGTTTTGGATTCGTATATTACCTTGACGTTTTCATCAAGGAGAGAAGTTATGTTTTCTCCAGCCCCAGGATGCGACGAGCCGACATCGCAGTCGGACTTTATTTAATTCCCTATTTTCATAGGGCCTAGACTATATCTTCATCCCGACAAAGTCGGGAGTTGGCGTATTATTGCAGGTTCTAATCCTGTTTCACAGGCATCTGCAATCTTGCTCTTTCGAGCTTAGTCGTTACGGGGTCATCAGTCAACACTATGTTGACGTTAGACTTCCCACGGTGTTGCCGTATAACATATGAAAACATTATATCACAAATGTTATTTACGGGTTCACCGTTATAAGCCAAATTTTTAGTACAGAATCACTTCTGTAGCACCCCGATATTTGAGGTGCCGAACCTCCCCGTCGATGTGAACTCTTGGGGGAGACTAGCCTGTTATCCCCGGAGTAGCTTTTATTCGTTGAGCTCCAGCCCTCCTATGAGGTACTGTCGGATCACTAGCTTACGCTTTCGCGACTGATCGACTTGTCTGTCTTTCAGTAAAGCCAGCTTGTGCGCTTGCACGTCCAGCTCGATTTCCATCCGAGCTAAGCTGACCTTTGTAAACGCCTCCGTTACTTTTTAGGCAATTGTGTTAACCAAACTTCTGGCAATTTATATCTCATTGAAGGAAGGATGTGTGGTTCAATTATGTTCAAAAACTTATCAATAGTTTCTGAAATAATATAAATCTGTATTCCTTCGCGCTGTTTTCGGAGTGTTGTTTTCACTCCATACCTATCCAACAAAACTTTCTGCAGTCGTTTCAAGCTTATTTTGCTGAATGAATGAGTATTTAACAATACTGTTTTATGGAAACGTGATTTTATTGAACCATCGTCCATGTACCACACGGCAATTGCCAACGGTGAAAGCCACCGATGAATTAATTCCGGTACGATTTTCTTGCCATCTCGATAAAACTCTTTGGCATAAAAACGTAATGATCCGGAACTAAGCGTGTTAAACCAGTATTTTTCATACTCACCGGAAACAGTGCGCAATTTAACTTCTCTCTTGCGCGATTGCGGAAATGTTCTCACCCATTCTTTGAATTCATTATAAAGCCAGTCTACATAAACCTTTTGTTTTATAGAATGCTCTACTTTCAACCGGTAAGTTTTTCCATTATCTTGTGTTTCCAGATGTCCATCTCCCAAAATCTTTCCAACAAGAATTTCTTTTTGGCGCTTTGTTAATTTCAAGCGCTTTTTTTGATTTTCAATTTCTTTGCTATACATATGTTTGATCCGCGATATCGCGGTCTTCAACTCTCGTTGAAGTTCAGACTGTATTATCTTCCTATAAATAGGAAGTTCGGCGTGCAGTCGTTGAGGGGTCAATTTCATTAATGAAACGACTTCCCTGCTGATTGTCCTGCGACTTATTTAAAAGTACTAATGTGATATTTTTACACTTTGGTAATCACACCTTTTACAGGAGGTTCCAGCATATAGCCAAATATGCATCTTGGCGTTGCCGCCAAGAGGCCCCTGAAGATTCATCCTTGAATAAATTCAAGGCGTAACGGTTTGAATCTTCGTTAAGGCATCCGCCCCAGATAAACTACCCACCAGTTACTGTCTTCCTAACCGGATATACGGTCAAGAATTAGGATTCACGTAATATAAGGGTGGTATCTCACTGTCGTTTGTACCTCGCTTCTGCCTGGTAGTGAATTTTGAATGATGAATTTTGAATTTTGAATAAAATCAGAATGTTCTAATTTTGAAACACGAGGTTTCGAAATTAAAAATTAAAAATTGATTCGAAATTCGAAATTAAAAATTCGAAATTCTACCAAACAAGAGTGAGGCACAAACTCCCACCTATTCTGAACATATAGAACATAAACCCAATAACAAGCTATAGTAAAGCTTCACGGGGTCTTTTCGTCTAACCACGGGTAATGAGCATCTTCACTCATCTTGCAATTTCACCGAGTACATCGTTGAGAGAGTCACCAAGTCGTTATGCCATTCGTGCAGGTCGGAACTTACCCGACAAGGAATTTCGCTTTTCGTTTCCTTTATACGAAGGACCATATCTTCACCCTCCGAAACTTTAGTAAAGGAGGGGCACGGCGTGTGGTCTCTGAGGGGTCACGAAGACTTCCCTGCTGATTGCCTTTAGAGGTTCCCAGCATATAGCCATGTTAATTTGACTCTTTCCGCATTACTGCGGAAGAAAGCAGCATTTTTTGAATGGCAAACTTAATTTAATTATTTATCTTTTTTACAATCGTCCCAGTCCGTCAACCAACCCTCAAATCGAGAGTCAGTTGACCTTAGGCATTTAACCTCACCATATCGCTATAGTGTATGGACTATATCATCTTCGATCATACTTTTCGAAGTCCGACGTGTAGTCTCTGAGGATTCGTATCACTCTTTTGGCAAAGTAGAAAATATATATTCTTTTGTATATTTTCTGCCTTTTCCTTTTTGATTCATTTGATATGCAAGCGCTACAATGCGCTTAAAACCATCAATACTCCAGTGCTCCTTTTTTTCCATTGCTTTTACAATCTCACGAAAACGGAAAAATTCTTCAGATTTTACTGGCAACGGATATTTCTCAAAAAAGGGGATTACCCGATCGAGAATGCTTTTCCGTGAATCAATACTGAAAGTCAATACTGGATGAATTCCTGATTTTCTATAAATATTTCCTGTTCCGAAAAATTCCTTATATAACTCAAGAACTCTCTTGTCTTTTTCATGTTGGTAAACTTGGAACACGGGATTTATCATCCATCCTAGTTTTTGGGTAGGATGCCTAATAATTGCGACGGAAAAGGTTCCTTCTCCATCAACAAACCCCGCCAAGTAATACGCTAACAGATTTCTTTTGCCTTTAAATAAAGGCAAAATTTTATTCATTGTGCTCATAAGTAGATAATTCTTATGAGTGATACGTCTTTCCTGCTGATTGTCTGCATCGACCGCGGATTGTTACCTTCTCGGTACCGCGATATGCGCAGGTGTTCCAGCAAATAGTCGGATTTTATAATCGCCCTAACTCTTTTCTCGCGTTGGACGCGAGGCTGGGCACGAGTTTACGATTATAGTTATCGCCGGCGTTCATCAGGGCTTAAGTCGGAAGCTGCCTCTACCGAAGTAGATTGACCCCCTTCTGTAACCTTCTGACACTGGCCAGGCATCAGCCCCTATATATCACTTTGCAGTTTTGCAGGGACCTGTGTTTTTGATAAACAGTCGCTTGGTGTCTTTAGCTGCGGCCTCCATTGCTGGAGGCAGGCCTTATCCCGAAGTTACGGCCGCTGTTTTGCCGAGTTCCTTAACGATGTTTCTCTCGTACGCCTTAGCACACTTATGCTCACCCACCTGTGTCGGTTTCTGGTACGGGTACCATACTTCATGACCAGACAGATTTTCTAGGCTCAACCTTTTTGTACATTGCCAGTGATTGCTCACCAACTTTACTTAATCTCTCGAATTCAGAACCCGAAGGAACTGAACCTTGAAACCACGTGCGCGTATACCTGTAGCGCGCGTACAATACGGCCAAGCGTCATGTCTGGATAAAAATACGGTAGTGCAGGAATATTAACCTGCTGTCCATCGACTACGCCTTTCGGCCTCGCCTTAGGACCGACTAACCCTGGGGCGATTTGCGTTGCCCAGGAAACCTTGGGTTTACGGCGGACGGGGTTCTCACCCGTCTTTTTGTTACTTATGCCAACATTCTCACTTCAGTGCGCTCCACCAAACCTTACGATTTAGCTTCAGTGCGCACAAAACGCTCCCCTACCACTTGTACCTCGCTACTG
>Ga0209211_10005273_pt1 | contig 19466 bp, 23 predicted proteins | sample RifGroA2_FD_183992 | JGI IMG/M metagenome (GOLD analysis project Ga0209211, IMG submission 183992) | Groundwater microbial communities from Rifle, Colorado, USA - Groundwater A2 (SPAdes) (version 2) | ecosystem: Environmental > Aquatic > Deep subsurface > Groundwater | place: Rifle, Colorado...
ACAAAGATTAAAATCTGGAACGAAGTATACAACAACCTTGAACACTGTGGTTTAAATGGAAAAACGCCAAATGAAATGCTAGAATTATTATCAATCAACAAACCGACAAATGTCTGTGGTTAAAACATTCGTTGGCAAATTTTATCTCACCTGACCATACCCTAATAGGCTTGCCGGAAAATTTCTTGCCTGGGCATCAGCGGCAATTGACTATTAGGCCAACTGCCACTAACAAACTCTTTAATCCGGTTCCTTTATTTGCCAAACAATGGCTGGAATTTTCCCGCTGGTTACAAACAAAAAATACTGAAGAAAAGGTAATTCTACTGTCAGCTGCGCCGTATCGTCTGCTTAAAAATCTGCCAGCAGATATTCCCTTGCCAGCTATGGTTGAAATTACTGCCGGGGCGGCCGAATGTCTGACTGGTTTTACTGATAAAGCTTCCCAGACTCATTACCTAACCGATCATGAGCTCTATGGCAGCAGCCGCAAATTTTACCGGCGCTCCTTAGCCTCTTATGCCAAACTCCGGACGGGCGATTATCTGGTACATATTGATCACGGCATCGGACGATTTGGTGGTCTGACTGAAAAAATCCAGGACGGTAACCCTCGTGAATATTTCCTGATTGAATATGCCGCCAGCGACAAACTTTTTGTACCAATCGAGCACACCGACAGGTTATCTCACTACCTAGGGTCACCTCATCCTCCTCTGGAACGACTTTCCAGCGCTCATTGGTTCGGGGTGCAAAAAAAAGTTAAGGCCGAAACTGCCATCCTCGCCCGCGAACTGCTCAACCTTTATGCTAAACGTCATGTAGCGCAGATTAAACCCTGGCAATCTTTTCCGGAAGAAGAACTTATTGCTTCTACTTTTGCTTATCCGCTCACGCCTGATCAATTAAAAACCTGGGCTGAAATTGGGGCTGATTTATCCGGACACCAACCAATGGACAGGTTGATCTGCGGTGATGTTGGTTTTGGCAAAACTGAATTAGCCATCAGAGCCAGTGCCCGCGCTGTATTCAATGGTTGTCAAGTTGCGGTGTTAGCCCCAACCACAATCTTAGCCCAACAGCACTTTGATACATTTTCAGCCAGACTCTCCAGTTATGGTATAAAAATCGGGCTGGTTTCTCGGGCGCAAACAACCTCAAGTATAAAGCAAACTTTGGCAGCCTTAACTTCGGGAAAAATTGATTTAATAATTGGCACCCATCGCCTGCTGACTGATGATGTTAAATTCAATCATTTGGGTCTGCTGATAATAGATGAAGAACAGCGCTTTGGGGTGAAGCAAAAAGAAAAATTACGAGCGCTCAAACCCTCAGTGCATGTCTTGGCTTTATCAGCCACACCGATTCCCCGTACTCTCAATTTAGCGGTCTCAAGCCTTAGGGATCTTTCCATTATTTTAAGCCCCCCGGTTGGCCGACAGGCGGTTAAAATGATTTTCAGTTCACGACATGAAGATATTATTAAACAAGCAATAAGCCACGAGCTTGATAGATATGGGCAAATTTTTTACCTGGTGCCCAGGGTTAAAGACTTGCCCGCAGCTGCCAGTGTATTAAAAAATATATTTCCTAAACTCAAAATAGGAATAGTGCATGGCCAAAAATCTCCTCAGCAAGTTGCTGCCACCATGCGCGCCTTTGATAATGGTGAACTGGAACTTTTGCTAGCTACTTCAATTATTGAAAATGGCTTAGATTTGCCTAATGTTAATACTTTAATAGTAGAAAATACACAAAAATTCGGCTTAGCTGATTTATACCAGCTGAAAGGCCGGGTGGGGCGAGGCTTGGTTCAGGCTTATGCTTATTTTCTAACTACCAGCAAACCAACCGCCGTGTCTGAAAAAAGACTGGAAGCCTTAGCTCAAACCGAAGAGCTTGGCGGCGGACTGAGCTTAGCTTTGCGTGATCTCGAATTAAGGGGTGCTGGTGCAATTTTAGGCTATCAACAACACGGCCAGGTATCCGCGGTTGGTTTACATCTTTATGGACAAATGCTAGCGGACGCTATTGCCGAACAACGTTCAGGCCAACAATTACCAAACATTCCAGAGGTTAGGTTGACTCTGCCGCTCGAAGGTAGGATCTTACCCGAACTGGTACCAGCCGAAGAGGCGCGCATTAATCTTTATCAGCGCTTGGCTAGTATTCGCGAGCCGTCTGAATTGTTATCAACTGCCCAAGAACTTATTGGCCGACCACTAAACGAAGATAAAACTGATAGATTATTTAAAAATCTGCTGACTCTGCTGGAAATAAAATTATTAGCCGAAGTTGCTAGGCTGCAAGAAGTCACTTGTTGGCACCAAGAACAGCAAGGCAAATTCTCTATTAGATTTTTAGAAACTCCTGCACCAGAATTAATTGAGCGCCTGACTGAATTTGATGATAATTGGCACAAAGTGGAATCAACTTGGCAAGCCGAACACCCATTGGCCGCCGGCGCTTGGATACCATGGCTTAAGCAAAGTCTAAAGTTACTACAAAACTAAAAACACTCAACTTTAAAGTGGAGTGTTTACTGCACACTAAAAATTATTTATAGCCCTTCGTCACCGCCAGCTTCTATATCTGATAAAGGAACATTATCATCATCTTGGTCTTGTTGGTTGATCTTGTTTTGAGCATCAGACTCAGACTTTTCTGGTTCAAGATCATTAAAATCAATTCCACAGTTTGGACAGATTTCAGAATTATCAAGACTCGGGCCTAAACATTTGGGGCATTGCTCTGGATATTTTTTAATCCCTTCTGGGGGATTAAAAACACCATAATTATCTTCATCATCAAATTTTTGCATAATTTAATCCTTTAAAACTATCCACTTGCTAGATATGGATAATTTATGTTAATACTTTTAGATTACTGGCCTGGTAGCTTAACTGCCACCAAGGTTACAGCATATACATATCTACATTGCCCAAAAACTTATGTCAAGTGGAAATCAAAATTCAGCCTATTATGTAGCTTTCGCGAGATTGCCTAAATTGGGGCCAAAGGGCTTTGCTTTACTGCGTTCACACTTCCCTACTATGGCCGAAGCTTGGCAAGCTAGCGCGGGCGAACTTAAACAAGCTGGCCTGGAAACCAGTCTGGTTCAGGCTATTATTGCCCACCGGCAAAAAATAGATGTGGCCGCGAGCTATCAGGAAATAGAGAAACTGCAACTAGAAGTTGTGACGATAGCTGATCCAATTTATCCTAAGTTGCTTAAAGAAATTTATGATCCGCCGGCTTTGTTATTTATCCGCGGCGACTTAAAGATTTTAGAAAATCTTTGTTTAGCAATTGTTGGTAGCCGCCGAGCCACTAGCTATGGACTGACAATGGCCCGCGAAATTGCAAACACTCTAGCGCAAGTTGGGGTAACTATAATTTCAGGCTTGGCTTATGGTATAGATGCGTCTGCTCATAAAGCTACGATTGAAGCTGGTGGAAAAACTGCGGCGGTCATGGCTTCGGGCTTGGATCAAATTTATCCCTCAGCTAATCATAAGCTAGCGAATGAAATTCTAGATAAGGGTGGCTTATGGATTTCAGAATTTCCACCACAGACTGCTCCCTTAAAACAGAATTTTCCATTTCGCAATCGCATTATTGCCGGCCTGGCTCAAGGTACAATCGTGATTGAGGCAGCTAAAACTTCTGGTGCACTGCTGACAGCCAAACACGCCCTAGAAGCAAATCGGGAAGTTTTTGCTGTGCCTGGTAACGCCACCTCGCCCGCTTCTGTTGGTACCAACGAACTGCTTAAACAAGGAGCTCATTTAATTACTGAGGCCAGTGATGTTTTGTCAGCCTTTGGTTTAAAAGCAGAAACAACTGCTGCCCGGGAGCCCCTGACAGCTGATTTACAAAGCCTGCTGGAAAAATTGCCGTACGAGCCAACTCACTTGGAAACTTTGGTCCGATTGCTTAATTTACCAGCCAGCAACCTGACTTCCGGCCTGACTTTACTTGAGTTAAAAGGCTATTTAAAAGATGAAGGCAGCGGGCGATACCGACGGCTAAAATAATCTGGCAAAAACTTAATAACATTGCCAAATTTAATACTTGTATGCTATAAACAAGTTTGTTTAGTGTTGAGTTATTTATAAGTAAATGCCGGAAACAAATTTAATAATTGTTGAATCCCCGACTAAAGCCAGAACCATTGGCCGTTTTTTGGGTTCAGAATTCGCTGTCACCTCATCTTACGGGCACGTGCGTGATCTGCCTAAATCAAAATTAGGCGTGGATGTGGAGCATGATTTCACCCCCCAATATATTGAGCCGCCGCGGGCAAAAAAGGCCATTAGTGAACTCAAGGCTCAAGCTAAAAAAGCTTCCATTATCTATCTGGCAACTGACGAAGACCGTGAAGGCGAAGCCATTGCCTGGCACTTATCCCATATATTAAATAAGACATCCGCACCACTAAAAAGGATTGCTTTCCATGAAATAACCGAACATGCTGTACGTCAGGCCTTAGAATCACCGCGCGAACTTGATATTTCCTTAATTAATGCCCAGCAAGCCCGGCGCGTGCTTGACCGGCTAGTTGGCTACGAACTTTCGCCTTTCTTATGGAAAAAAGTGGCGCGCGGACTGTCGGCTGGCCGGGTGCAATCAGCGGCGGTTAGGCTAATTGTGGAACGGGAACGCGAAATTCAATCTTTTAACAAACAGGAATACTGGAGTATTACTGCTCAATTTGCCGCTGATAAAAAAGAATTTCCCGCTCTCTTGCAAAATTTAGATGGCAAAACGGTAGATAAATTTGCCTTCACTGATGAATCTTCAGCGAAGAATATAGTTGATGAATTAAATAATGTACCCGCCTGGCAAGTAGCTGAGGTGGAACAAAAGAAAACTAAGCGCTCTCCCCTAGCGCCTTATATCACCTCCACTCTGCAACAAGATGCCAACCGACGTTTAGGTTACTCAGCCACGCAGACTATGATGCTGGCACAACGGCTGTATGAAGGTATTGAATTGTCCGAAGGCTCAGTAGGTTTAATCACCTACATGCGCACCGATTCCACTAATCTAGCAGAAAAGTTTTTGCACGAAGCACAAACTTACATCAGTCAGGAATTCGGTTCAAATTATGCTAATGGTGCTAGGCGCTATGCTACTAAATCAAAAAATGCCCAAGAAGCCCACGAAGCTATACGCCCAACTGATATCAATCGCCACCCTGATGCCGTTAAAGCTGATATGAAAACTCCAGAATGGCGATTGTACAATCTTATTTGGCGGCGGGCGGTGGCCAGCCAAATGCCTGAGGCTGAATTTGATGGTATCGGTGTAAATATTGCTGGCGGACGCGCTACTTTCCGAGCCACTGGTTCCAGGCTGACATTTGATGGCTTCTTAAAGGTCTGGCAGGAAAAAAGGGAAGATTCGCTTTTACCCGAAGTAAAAGAAGGCGATAAAGTAAAGCTCGTCTCCCTTACACCTGAACAACATTTTACTGAACCACCAGCGCGCTATTCGGACGCTACTCTAGTTAAGGCTTTGGAAAGCTACGGCATTGGCCGGCCTTCCACTTATGCACCAACTATTGGCACAGTTATCGCCCGTGGCTATGTGGAACGATTCCTGCGACGATTAAAACCAACTGATTTGGCTTTCCTAGTAAGCGATTTATTAGTAGAACATTTCCCTGAAGTGGTTGATTATGCTTTTACTGCCAAAATAGAGGGCGAACTTGACGACATTGCCGAAGGTAAAACCGAGTGGGTACCAGTAATACGCGAATTCTATGAACCTTTTAAAGAGCACCTGATTGCTAAAGAACAAGAGGTTAAACGCAGTGATGTTAATAAAGAAAGAATAATCGGCACTGACCCAAAGACTGGTTTGGATATCAAGGTTAAGTTAGGGCGCTATGGCCCGTATATTCAGCTGGGTAATGGCACTGATAAAGAGAAGCCAAAATTCGCGGCTATACCCCGCTCGCTAACCGCTGACGAATTAACCTTGGAGCAAGCTTTAAAACTTATAGAACTGCCGCGTTCTTTAGGTGCTGATATTGAAACCGGTGAAGAAGTGCTGGCTGGTTTGGGCAGATTTGGCCCTTATGTAAAAAGAGGTGATGGCTATCGCTCACTTAAAGAACCGGATGATGTTTTAACTATCACTCTGGAAAGGGCCTTGGAAATATTCAGAACTGAACTACCCAAAAGCGGAACGATTGCGGTCTTAGGGAAAAACCCTAAAACAGATACGGAAATTTCAGTTAAGGCCGGACGTTTTGGCCCTTATGTAACTGATGGTGAAATCAATGCCACTATCCCCCGTGATTCTGATCCCAAAACTGTAACGCTGGAAGATGCCATTGAACTGTTAAAGAAAAAAGCCAAAAAGCCTAAACGCAAGAAAGTTGAATAAAGAATTTCGAATCGAAAATAAGACTACAAAACCCTAGCAGGATGCTTGGGTTTTGTGTATTGATTAAGTTGATTGCTCATGCCAATTCTAAATTATCAACAAGCTTACAGTTTTTATAAATGGTATGTTTATGTCCGGCCGGACATAAACATACCACCTGCAGTATTGCCATGTGATGTGCTACTATCTCCGTCAAAATGGTTCGGCCGGACACTTTTGACGACAACAAAAAAATGAGCATAAACCAACATATGACTAATGTAGAACTATATCAACTTAGCGCTGGTTTAAGCCTTGTTCCTCAAGGCTTGACAAAATCCCCCAAATGCGCTATGTTTATATGTTATTTAAGTTCTTTAACAATGGCTGTTTCGTCAGCCATCCGCCACGGCGGATGAGCGCGGAGCGCTCAATAGTCGTACTTCGTTCCCACCATCCTATGGAGGGGAGAAGCAAATAGTCACAGCCGTTCATTGGTGAAAACTAGTGATCCGCTCAAGTCTGTTCGTCGGTATATCGCCTTCGCCTGCCTGCCGGTAGGCAGGGGCAAAGGTATACTAATTCTCCTTCAGGGTAGTGGGAATGAAATTAATCAAAAACAAAACAGGAGTACTAATAATGAACAAGCAACTATTATTAACCGCTTGTGCCGTAGTTATTATCAGTATCATGACAATAGTGGGAATAAATATACTCTCACAATCAACCGAACAATCGGAAACAACAGTGTACTGCATAGTCACTGATAATCCAGTATGGGGCCAAGGAATTGGCCAGGCTGGCGCCCAAAGGCTAGATAACGGATGTGAGCTTAATGTATTCTTTAATAATTCCAAGATTAAACTTGGAACGCTAGTAAGAGTTGTCGTGCAACCTAACGCAACCGACTCTCTTTACGCTGAGCCATATATACAATAAATTTTTTAAAACCCAAAAATCCCCCGGCGCCGTGGGCTAATACGGGCAAAGGAGAATTAAAATGAGATTGTATTCCCGGCATGAAGGGATTAAAATGGAAAGAACTTCCTGTTATAGTTTATACTGTAGGCTTTGGACCGCCGCAGTCATAATCAGCGTTATTTTATATATTGCTCTATAGCAACAAACGCAGCAAAAAATTCTGGACTCCACAAATTGGGGTCCTTTTTTATTCCCTTGAAAAAAATCCCTATTTCTGCTAGGTTTAGGCAAACTTGACTTTTTTAAAATTTGAGCTAAAGTATGTAAAATTGCATACATAATAAATAACCTTTTTCTTTAACAATTAGAGGTAAAAATGCGTTACTTACTAGTACTTATCGTATGCCTTGCCTTCCCTGCCTTGTCGCAAACCACCTCTGATTCAATCCCAATGGATCACAGGCTGGTTATATCAGCGATGCTTAGAACCTACTCGCTTCACCAAGGTGGAAAAGTTAATTTCTCCGTATCAGAAAAATCAGAATTCTTAAGGTCATGGTCATTTTATTTAAATGATTATCTGCCCGATATTAACCTGTCTGATAACCGTTTATCTCATCTCGCCACCCAAACCAAGAATGTACTTACCATTGGCTTTATGGATGCGTCTTTAAAAGGCGGGTGGGCAGAGCGCTATAATCACTATGAGAATTTTTGGCGATCAGGGCTGATGGGGGGTCATGGTTATGGTGAGATCATAACCGGCCTACTGGTAGCTTCTAGCCTAGAGTATGGCCTCAGGAATGGAGACAACAATCTGTGGAAATGCGGTTTGCTTTTCCTGAGTCAAGCTACGCTCGCGAGTGTACTTGAACATGCGGGTTACTGGATTTTTGTGAATTCTAGTATTCCTATTCAGGCACCTAACGGTGAATATTACGGTTGGCGCAATGAACCGCGTTGGCGTTACGGTCTTGGCAATAACGATGCCAACTGGATGATAAATACACCAGCTGGCTGGGTGAATGGCATCATTTACGACGATCCACCGCCCAAAGTAAGAAAAGAATCAGTTTTTCTTTCCCTACCTATTCTCTACGCCTGTTCCTATCTTCTCTTACTACCAGGTGATCTCAAGGCCCCTAAAGAAAATAAAATTATCAACTTTGAACCAACTATCTACTTTGATGGGGCTAATGCTCAACCAGGCCCAGGCTTATACTTTAGCTCATTAAAAATGGGCCTGAGCTGGCGGCAAAAAATTGGTACAGGAGTTACAAGCGAGATACTCTTTTACACTTCTGAGGAATTTTCGCCTCGGATAAACTTGTCATTAGTACTGCCTACTTTGATATTGCAAACAAAATTAGGTGGGGTAAACCAAGGTAAAAATATTAGCCTGCTAGGAGGCGAAATATTCTTTTCTAGCGGCCAAAAGTATTTCGGCTTAGGCTATGCCAAACCAACAATATATTTTTTTTGCAACTGGATAATTCTGTAAAAGGATAGATTAAAAAATCTGTCCTTTTTTATTACCTTGAAAAAAATCCCTTTTTCTGCTAGGCTTGGGCGCATGGATGATCGTAGAACTTCATGCGTAATTCGGGCCTAAATTCATCCATTTTGATTTTTGATATTTGAATTTTGCATTTCCTACCATGGCCACCTTTGAAGACATAAAAACCCTCATATTACAGAACAATCCTGAGGCGGATCTAACTATGTTGGAATTGGCTTATGATTTTGCCAATAAAGCACATGCCGGGCAAAAACGGCTAGATGGCACGGATTATATTACTCACTCCCTAGCGACTGCACTCACTTTAGCCAAAATGAACTTGGACCAAGATACTATAATTGCCGGCCTGCTTCATGATGTGCCAGAAGATACCGCCATCCCTCTAGAAGAAGTGGAAAAGAATTTTGGCCCACAAGTTGGCAAGTTAGTTAGGGGCGTTACTAAATTGGGCAAAATAAAATATCGCGGCCTGGAACGTTATGCTGAAAATTTACGCAAAATGTTTGTGGCTATGGCTGAAGATGTAAGGGTGGTTATTATTAAGCTGACTGACCGGCTGCATAATTTAGAAACCTTGGATTCGCTACCGCCAGTCAAGCAACAGCGCATTGCCCGCGAGACTTTGGAAATTTACGCCCCTATTGCCAATCGCTTAGGTATTGGCGAACTTAAGGGTGAATTGGAGGATCTGGCTTTCCGCTATGTTTACCCAGAAGAATACACCTGGGTGGTGAAGCAATCAAAAACCAGATTGGAAGATCAGCTGGCTTATATTAATGAAGTAATTGAAAAACTCAAAGAGCTGTTACAAAAAAATGGAGTTAAGTTTATCTCAATTCACGGCCGGATGAAACATCTTTATTCGCTATACCGCAAGCTACAACGCAAGGATATGGATATTTCAAAGGTATATGACTTGGTGGCGGTGCGCATTATCGTAAATAATGAAGCTGATTGTTATCATGTGCTGGGGCTACTGCACAGCCAATGGAAGCCATTGCCTGGACGCATTAAAGATTACATCGCCCAGCCCAAACCTAATGGTTATCGGAGTTTACACACCACTGTTTTTGGCGAAGCTGGCAGAATTGTTGAATTCCAAATCCGAGATACTGAGATGCATGATCACGCTGAATATGGTATTGCTGCTCACTGGCATTATAAAGAAGGCCGCCAAGCCGAGCTTAAACTGCCACCAGAACAACTAAAATGGATTACGGAGCTGCTACAATGGCAAAAAGAAATTTCTGATAATGAACAATATTTGGATAGCCTAAAACTGGATATATTCCAGAACAGGATTTTTGTATTTACGCCTAAAGGCGACGTTATAGATTTGCCCGAGGATGCCACGCCGGTTGATTTTGCTTATTATATTCACTCTGATATTGGCAACCGCTGTACCGGTGCGCGGATAAACGAAAAAATGAGCCCACTGGATACGATGCTGAAAAGCGGTGATTTAGTGGAAATAATCGTGGATAAAAACCGCGCCGGCCCAGCGGAAGATTGGCTAAAGTTTGCTAAAACCAATATGGCGCGCACTCATATAAAATCTTTCCTCAAGAAAAAACGAGGCGGCCTAGCTAAAATATTTAGCCGGCGTCAAGCCAAAACAACAAACCCGTCCTAAATTGGTTAAAGCCGGACGAGTTCGTTGTTTTGATAGCTTAGTTTGGTTCTATCTATCTAGCTTACTCATTAAGTCAGCTAATTCTTCTTGTGAATAAAAAACAATTTCAATCAACCCGCGCTGGGGCGTACCGCGGATTTTTACCCTAGTGCCCAACTTAGCCTGCAGCCGCTGTTCCAAATTCCTTAATTCTGGTGAAACTGTGCCAACTCGACGCTGGTGAGAGCGAACACGCACACCCTGGGCCTTAAGTTCAGCCAAATGCACTGGTAAGCCTTCCCGAACTATTGAGGCAAAAAACTTTTCCTGCTCAGCCTGTGTAGGTAAGCTTAATATTACTTTAGCATGCCCGACGGTAATTCGCCCCTCCTGCAGTGCCTGCTGAATGGCTGGGGATAAGGTCAAAAGCCTTTCAATATTAGCTACTTGGGAACGGGATTTGCCCACCTGTTTGGCAACTTGCTCCTGGGTTAAATTGAATTCATCTTGTAATCGGCGATAAGCCGCCGCTTCTTCTAAGGGGTTCAAATTCTGTCGCTGAATATTTTCCACCAAAGCTAATTCCAATCTTTCTTGCTCCCCGGTTTGACGAATTATCACCGGCACTTCAGTTAACCCGGCTTGTTGAGCGGCTCGCCAGCGCCTTTCCCCCACCACCAGCTGATAGCGACCATTGGCTAAAAGTGTAACCACCAACGGCTGTAAAATCCCATGCACTTTAATAGAAGCCACTAATTCACTTAAGCCCGCCTCATCAAATTGTTTACGGGGCTGTTGTTTGTTGGGTTCTATCAGCTGCAACGAAATCTTTTGCACATTAGAAGCACTGGCTGGCACTGATTGCACATGAACAGTTTCACTAACACTGGTTTTTGGCTCATCTCCTATCCGCTTACTCGGGATAAGTGCACTTAAACCTTTACCTAATTGAAATGATTTTGCCATACTTAGAAAATCAAAAAGCAAATATCAAAAATCAAAACTATGGATTATTGAATAAATACTCTTTTGCCGCCCTGTCGTAGTGTCAGCTACAGAGCGGAAGACGCCTGAGTGCCCGGTACCACCGTGTTGTAGCTGCTGGCGCATAGGCGGAACCAGTGAAGGCGGCGAGCACTGCCTGACACGAAGACCGGCGTGGCGACTTTTGTGCCACTTTTCTAGAAAAGTGGCTAAAATATAATTTGTTATTGTACTGGGCATAACTATAAAGCCGGCTGTTCAAATAAACTTAAAAATTCTTGAGCTAAAGCCTGGTAAGCTTCAGCCCCGCGTGAATGAGAATCATATAAAGCAATAGGTTGGCCAAAACTTGGTGCTTCCGCTAACTTAACATTGCGTGGAATCATGGTAGCAAATAATTTATTAGGAAAATGAGTTTTAAGTTCTTCCACTACGGCACCAGCTAATCTGTTCCTGCCATCATACATTGTAACAAATGCCCCCAAAACCTGTAAGTTAGGATTCAATCCTTGCTGCACTAAATTTATAGTATTAAGCAATTGTCCTAGGCCTTCCAAAGAATAGTATTCTGCCTGCAATGGTATTAATACCCGATCTGCTGCGACCAGGGCATTAATGGTCAATAATCCTAAACTAGGCGGGCAATCTATTAAAACAATGTCATAATCAGGCAATAAATTGCTTAGAGCTTTTTGCAAACGATATTCGCGCTCATCAGCATTCACTAATTCTACAGCCGCACCGGCTAAATCAGCATGAGCTGGCATTAGCCACAACCTTTCTAAAGCAGAGGCTTTTACAGAATCTATTGCCTTGTCCGGCTCAATCAAAGCATGATATACATGTTTATCCCCTTCAGCTAAACGCACACCCAGGCCGGCCGAAGCATTGGCCTGCGGATCAAAATCAACTAATAAAACTCGCTTGCCGGCACGAGCGAGGTAAGCGGCCAAGTTAACAGCGGTCGTGGTCTTGCCTACCCCACCTTTTTGGTTAGCGAGCGCTATAGTTATTGGCATAAATATACCTTAATTATACTTTTTGAAACACGCTTTGACAATTTACGTTATTATAACTATGATTGGGTGTGCTTTTAGTTAGGGGCGAGTGGGTCAAAAGCGAAATAGTGTAGCTTTTGACGGGCAGTCAAAAACTGCCCGGGCCGACACGAGCCTCTACTTTTTGCTCAAGACTGGTGTCGAGATTTTAACAACTTGGGCGAGTGGCGGAACTGGTATACGCGCAGGTCTCAAAAACCTGTGGGCGCAAGCTCTTGAGGGTTCGATTCCCTCCTCGCCCACCAAATTATTACAAGAGTGAACCAACTACTTGGTTCGCACGAGGGAAGCGAACGCCGAAGCCATGTCCGTTCAGTAGTAACGGACCGCAAGGCGGTGGCTAACCCGAGTACGCCGACGGGCGGACGAGAGGTGAGGTTGATTCCCTCCTCCGGCACCAAAAAACCTTATTAGCTCTCTAGTACTAGTTGTGATCTATATACCTATGTCAGCCGAGCAACCAAAAATAGAACAATCAAATAATGAAGCTGAGCTCTCATTGCTATTTGAGCAACAGTACGACAATCCCGAGATAGTAGATATTGATCAACAAAAACTAGAAATTGTTGACCTGCAGCCACCTCAGCCTAAAACTGAGGTGCCAATGGTAATGGTTCCGGGCTGGGCGGCAACACCAGAAGTTCTGCGAGAGAATGCGATCATCTTGGCCAAACTGGGCCGACGAGTAATCCTACCTAATTCACCGCATGGGCTTGAGATAGAAAAAACGACCGGCCGTAATTACCCACTGGCGGAATTAAGAAAAACGGCCGCCCTACTGCAATCAATAGAGCACAAACAATTAAACGAAGTGGACGCAGTTAGTCATTCAGAGGCTGGTATTTTTCTTACCATCGCCGCCCTAGAAAATTCGGACAAGTTTAGAAACCTTGTGCTTGTTTCCCCGGCCGGCCTTACCGGTAAAGATTCTTTTTCCCGTCTGGCGAGCGGCTTCTCCCATGATATTGCCGGCCAAACCGTAAAGGCTCTGCTCCATGAACCAAACCATCTGGGTAAAATCGGCACAGCTTTTTGGGAAGCCATGAAAGCCATTGCCAGCGATCCAAAAAAGACCTGGGAGGAAGTAATGGCTATGGTCAATTATCAAATACCGGAATTATTAGCGGAGCTCAAACAGCAAGGACATGGCATTTCAATTATCCACGGCGCTCAAGACAAAGCCTTCCCGATGGAGCGCGTGTAGCAAATGGTAAACTCTGGTTTGGTAGATGGTTTTATTTCCGTAAAAGGGTCACACAATGAACTCTACCTGAATCCGCAACCGATAACCGAATGGGTGGATCATCTGTTAGACGCCATGGAAAAAAAGACTCCTAAGTGATCTGGTCAAAAATAAGTTACCGCTTGCCAAATTTTATATATTAGTTTATTATGCGAGAGCTAACGACGCGGGGTGGAGAAGTGGCATCTCGCCTGGCTCATAACCAGGAGATCGCGGGTTCAAGTCCCGCCCCCGCAACCAAGAAATTTTTGCATGGCCCAAATTGGGCCATGCGTTGTAAACTGAAAGGTACGGCAGGATAGCTTCACCCTTCGGGTGACCACTCGTAGGGTGGCAGTTTCCGCCCAAGGCGGATCAGCCTCGGGCTGAGGTTACTCCTCGGTAAACTCGGGGCACAGAGCGAGGGACTTTCACCCCGCCACAATTTCACATAGAATATCTGGTACGAGGCGGAGTAGCTCAGGTAGTTAGAGCGAGGGACTCATAAGCCCTAGGTCGGTGGTGCAAGTCCACCCTCCGCTACCATGTACTCACAGAAATTGTGGTGGGGCAAGTAAGCCCTAGGTCGTGGGGTCGAAGCGTAAGCGAGAATACAACTGCTTGTATTCGAGCCGCTGAGACGGGCTGACGCGTTGCCTATGGCCGCAAAGCCCCGGCCCGGAGGGGGATTCCACCCCTGCCTGCGGCAGGCAGGCCTGCTACCAGAACATATAACCTCATGGGTAAATCCATGGGGTTATATGTTATAATGATGATATACAATACTTAAATTGAAAGGGGGTGAGCATTATGATGGGTCATAATAAGGGCCTTCATATGGTGACATGGATTTTGGTGATTGTTGGCGGCTTGAATTGGCTCTTGGTTGGTTTATTTAGCTGGGATATTGGTCAAATTTTTGGCGGTATGAATTCAATGATATCAAGAATAATTTATATCCTGGTAGGGGTGGCGGCTATTTATGAACTTGTTTATCACAAAAAAACCTGCAAAGTCTGCGAGACTATGAGCAGTCCCAGTCAGCCAAGGCCGTCGGCTATGTAAAATAAACTAGCTAATTTATTCAAAAAACCACCCACAAAGGAGGCGGTTTTTTGATTTGTCTTACCTGGCTCTAAAAGCTACAATAATTACAGCTTATCTTAAATCTTATTTTTATTACCTATGTACCTAACAGTCCACGGCACCACTGCCATGCTAATAGCTAGGTCCGTTCCTAACCCGTTTGTGGCATTTTTACTGGCCTTAGCTTCTCATTTTGTTTTGGATTTTATACCCCATGGTGACGAACATCTTTTAAAAGCACATTTCACCCGCGGCCAAACCGCTAGACGGATGTTCGGTGCCGCTTCTTTAGATGGTTTAATTTTGTTGGGCTTTGTGGCTATCTTCCTGTGGGTTGGGCCAACAGTTAATACCTCTACTTTTATCTGGAGCTTAATTGGCGCGCTCTTACCAGATGTTCTACAAGGAATTTACTTTGCTACTGAAACCAAATGGCTAAAACCATTCCAAAATTTTCACCTTGGAATTCATAATGCCTCAAACCATCCTCTTAATTGGCATCAAGGCATGCTGGTGCAATGCCTGGTCTTAACTGCGGTTTGGCTTTTTTCTATATTTTAGCTACTAAAAATTCGTCTAATTGCAACTAAATCAGGACGACGCCAGAGTTTAATTATCGGCACCACCTTAACCTTACCATTGCCATTCACTCCTTTAGCGTGAATGGTTTTTTTATCGCCCACATAAACAGCAACATGCCCAATACCTTGAGGGTATTTTGGGTCATAATGACCATACTCACCAGTGAAAAATAATAAATCACCTGGTTGAAGTAATTCTATTCTTCTTCTAACGGACCTCCCCTGAGCCGCTTGCTCTAAACTGCGACGGGGTAGCTTAATGCCACCTTTTTGATAAAGCCACTGCACTAAACTGGAACAGTCAAACATACGCGGCTGAGCGGTCACTTTGACGCCATAATAATAGGGCCTGCCCACTTGCGCTCTGGCTAAGCGAACTAAGCGCTCAACTTTTGACTTGTTTGTCATATCTAAATTATAGCACCCATGTATTCATCTCAAGTAGCTGATTATTCTCCACTCTGCTAATGTTAAAGTAAATATTAATAATAATGATCATTTAAAATAATCTAGGAGTTATCATGGAAACTATATTAGGGGCAGGCTCGGCTCTGCTCTTTATCTTGGCTGCGCTCTACTTTCAGGGCGTTCTAATTAATATCAGCACTACCCTGTACTTGCACCGTGCCATGACCCATCGAGCGGTCGACTTTAACTGGGTCATCCAGTTTTTCATGCGCTTTGTTATCTGGCTTTGGAATGGAATTCTAGTCAAAGGCTGGACCGGTGTACACATAGTGCATCATGCACATACAGACTTACCGGGTGATCCCCATTCGCCTCACCAGCATGGTGTAATATGCGCACCGGATTTGGTTGGACACTTGCCTATTACCTGGTGGGAGAAGATTATGCTCCGCGTCCTCAAGGTTTGCCCATATGGCTTTGGCATCACCATCAAGAACTATGCCTACTATCTCAAAGCTGCGAGATTACCTAAGATAATTGAGCAGGGGCGTGCACCTCGAGACTGGCTGGAACGCTATTGGTTCAGTCGGGCTCGCTACTTAGGGCCTTTTGTACTTCTACCCTTAAGTCAGGTGGCTTTAGCTTGGTGTTTATTCGGCCCATGGGGCATTCTGCTGGGGCTCTTACTCTGGGCCTTGTTGCTGTTGTGGACGGTCCTATCTGGTGGGATCGTAAATGGCCTCGGGCACTCAGCCGATGAGCGCGATGCACAAACACGTGACTACAGTCGCAATCTGCCTTATTGGTTAAATTGGATCGTAATCGGTGAGCAAAATCACCACGACCATCATAGATATTCCGGCCACTGGTGGTTCGGCCAGCATGATTTTGGAGCCAATATAATAAAGCTCTGCCTTAAACTCAAGCTAGCTAAGGTAAAGGTCATGCCAACTTGAAAACCAATCACAACAATATATAAAAACCCCGTCCAATAATCCACGACGGGGTTTTACTTTTTGCCGCCCCGGTAAAATTTAGCGGCTGATTCTGGTGATACCGGATTAACTACAATTCCTGAGCCTATTTCCACCCCGGCCCAGGCACTGCCGCGCGGGGTTATTTTTATATACAGGTGCTGATCCTCGTCATGCACCACCTGATGAAAATAATAATTGTAAGACAGATTAAGCTGCTGCACGATTTTGCCGACCACTCGGTGCAGGAGCCGGCCAAAGGCCAAGCGTTCAGCGGAAGTTAAATTAGTGATGTTATCCAAATGCCGCTTGGGCATTATCCAAATCTCATAATTATAAAGTGAGGCATAGGGCGTAAAGGCTAATATATATTGATCTTCATAAACGCGCCTCGGGCCCTTACTTTCTTCTTTGATAACATCACAATAAACACAACGGCCGGTCTTTAATTTATATGCCTGCACTCGCTGTGATTTGTCCAACAAATGCGGCGGAATAAAGCCCGTGGCAAAAATCTGAGAATGAGCATGCTGCAGCGAAGCCCCGGCCCGGCCACCGTTATTTTTAAAAATTAATATATATTCCAATTTTTTATTCTTCATTAAGGTCTTAGTCCTGGCAGCATACACCTCCAAAATCTTTTCTACCTGGGCTACAGTTAATTCCTCAAGTTGTTTCTTGTGATCAGGCGTTTCTACCACCACCTCTTGTACGCCATAAGCCTTTTTATTATCCAAGGCTACGGCTGGATACTTATTCTTTACAACCTTAATTTGCCAGTTCTCTTTTGGGCCAATTATTAACAAAGCCTTTTCACTTTTAAAACGCGGATGACAAAAAACGCAATGCTCTTTTTTTACCGATTGATGGACTGAAGCTAAATCAAAATTAACATCGCTGCCATGCGGCCTATCTAAACGCCTGGGCGCGATGATGACATACTTATCCTGAATATAATCTTTTCTCAGCTCAGCTGATGACTTGGCCATACCTCAAATTTGGTGATTATTCCAATTGGCGATTTTTAAGCGATAACGCCCAGAACCAGCCAGGGCTATAGCCAAAGCCATGAGCAACAAAACCAGATCAAATTCATAACCCCCGACAAAACCTTTTTTAAAATTAACCGAGATTATGGCCACTACCATAATCACCACTAACCCTAAGCTAAAAAATCTAGCCAGCCAGCCAAACAAAACTGCCACCCCACCTACCAGTTCGGTGGCCGCCACTAAATAAACCATCCAGCCAGGTATGCCAAGACCGGTAAAAAAATTGGTCACGCCATCTAAATTTTGCCATTTTTGCCAGCCGTGAATTATAAAAACAGCGCCTAAACCAATTCGCACCAGCAATAATCCGGCGTCTTGATAGTATGGAATTTTTAAAAGCATAGTCTTAGGTATGAAAGCGCGTTGAACACCCCCTGTTCAACGCGAAAATAAGCTTTAATACAAATATTATACCTAAATTTCGCCTAATTGACCAGTTTTAAACGGGTATTTGCCATCGTATGCTATAATAAAACCCTATGTCTAGGTTCAAATTCATCAAACTGACGATTTATCTGCTGGCGCTGTCGGCTTTATTGCTACCAAAGTTTTTTCTGCAGCCAGTTGCCGCCCAGCCGCCCGCCGCTCCTCAACCTGTTTCTTCTTATCAGGATTTTACTGCTTGGTACTTAGAAAAATATGATCTTGATGAGCTCCCTTTCCGCGCCGCCGCGCTTTTTGATTCAACCAGCGACCAACCACTTTACTATCACCAAGAATCAACCGTCATGCCCACAGCCAGCCTGATTAAAATGGTATCAGCTGGCACTGTGCTTGCTCACCAACCTAATTGGTACACACCCTTAAGCTTCACTGAGGATGACAACGAAGGTTTACTGCGACCTTATGTTGGTAAGTACGATAAATTTTCTTTGCTAAAACTGGAGACTGACGAAAAAATAACTTTGGAGCAAGCTTTTGCCAGTATGCTAATCGGCAGTGCTAACAACGCGGCCGTAAGTGTTGGTCGGGCTGTTGGCCTCAGTCGCGCTGACTTTATTTCAGCGATGCGCCAAACGGCTACTGCCTGGGGAATGACCCAAACAACTATTGATGAGCCCTCAGGCTTATCATTAAATAACACCTCAACGGCGCACGACTTAGCTTTGGCTGCCTGCTATGTTTACACAGATTTTATAGCATCTTTTTATGGCTCTTCGCCTTCTGTAAGTTTTACTACTGCCTTAGGCAATAAAAAAACCGTACAACATACGGTTTATGATGTACGCAATAACCCTTCACGTTTTTTTGGAGCTAAAACCGGCTACCTAACTGAAACCCAATATCACATGGCGGCCGGCATCATCACACCCTCTGGCCATCGGCTTTGCGCTGCTATTCTTACTTCACCAACCCGCGCCGAATCCGAACACGCCATGAACGCGCTCCGGTTGTGGGCGGATGAGATGTATCAGTGGTAATAGATAGAATATCAAATTCGGATAATTTTTGCCGCCCTGTCGCAGTGTCAGAGCAGAGCGGAAGACGCGTGAACGTCCGGCTGGTCGCGTGCTATGGCCGCTTGGCACCTGCCTGCCGGCAGGCAGGTAGCGCCAGATAGTGAACGCGGCGAGCACTGCCTGACACGAAGACCGGTGCGGCGACTCTTGCGTTACTTCTCTAGAGAAGTAACAAGAAAAATTTACGGTTGCAGAATATCCTCGGTGCGGCCAT
>Ga0209211_10005278_pt1 | contig 19451 bp, 15 predicted proteins | sample RifGroA2_FD_183992 | JGI IMG/M metagenome (GOLD analysis project Ga0209211, IMG submission 183992) | Groundwater microbial communities from Rifle, Colorado, USA - Groundwater A2 (SPAdes) (version 2) | ecosystem: Environmental > Aquatic > Deep subsurface > Groundwater | place: Rifle, Colorado...
ATCGCCCCGGGTGCGCGAACGGCGCCGATAGGCGACGGCGCGCAGAGGGGCGATGGGCCCCCCGCCGACAGGACCCGTCGCGCCATTTCAAGAAAGCCGACCGCGCCCGGCAGGAGCGCTGAAAGCCACCTGCTTATTTTGGGCGCACCATCGGGAGCCGCGGCCCATTGACGCGCCCCCGGCGTTGCTTCTATACTCGGGCGCAAGGAGATCCTCCCATGTTCGAGAGCGCGGAAGTCGGCAACGTCGTGGAGAAGAAGGCTTATGAGAAGCGCCTGGAACGCCTGCGCACGGACCTGCTCCGGGCCCAGCACGCCCTGGCCTCGACCAAGTTCCGCCTGCTCGTTTTGGTGGGAGGCGTCGAGGGGGGCGGCAAGACCGAGGTCGCGCGTCTGTTCCTTGAATGGATGGACCCGCGGGGCCTGCAGGTCGAGGCCTACGGCGACAAGTCCGAGGAGGAGGAGGAGCGCCCCGAGTACTGGCGCTATTGGCGGACCCTTCCCGCCTCCGGCCGCGGAGCGATCCTCGTGGGGACCTGGTACACCAGGCCCATCGTCCAGCGCGTCTTCAAGGACATATCCGAGGGCGACTTCGACATGGCCATGGACCGCGTCGTGGCTTTCGAGTCCATGCTGGCGCGCGAGGGCACGGTCATCGTGAAGATCTGGCTGCACCTCTCCAAGGATGAGCAGCGCCGCCGCTTCACGCAGTTGGAGAAGGCCCCCGCGACTTCCTGGCGCGTCTCCAAGCGGGACTGGGACTTTTCCTCCAAGTACGACCGCTTCCGCAAGATCTGCGAGCGCGCCCTGGCCAAGACCGGCACGGCCGAGGCGCCCTGGACGGTGGTCGAGGCGACCGACCGCCGCTATCGCGACCTGACGACCGGGGAGACCGTGCTCAAGGCCGTGCAGGACGCCGTCGCGCGGGCCGAGCTTCCGGAGCCGGCCAAGGCCCCGGACCGGACCAGGCCGCCCCAGATTTCGCTCCTCACGCGCCTGGACCTGTCGAAGTCCCTCGACGCCAAGGAGTACGACCATAAGATGATGAAGCAGCAGGCGCGAATCGCGCGCCTCACGCGCCGCCTGCGTTCTCAGGGCCGAGCCCTTATCGCGGTTTTCGAGGGCGCCGACGCGGCGGGCAAGGGAGGGGCCATCCGGCGCCTCCTGCCCGCCATGGACGCGCGCAACGCGAGGGTCATGTCGGTCGCCGCGCCCACCGACGAGGAGCGCGCGCGGCCGTATCTGTGGCGCTTCTGGCGTCACCTCCCGCGCCTGGGCCACGCGACGATCTACGACCGCTCCTGGTACGGACGCGTGCTCGTCGAGCGCGTGGAGGGCTTCTGCCCGGCCGCCGACTGGAAGCGCGCCTACGCGGAGATCGCCGCCTTCGAGGAGGAACTCTCCGAGAGCGGCGTCATCGTCGCCAAGTTCTGGCTCCAGATCAGCCGGGCGGAGCAGCTGCGCCGCTTCAAGGACCGTACCGTCACGCCCTTCAAACAATACAAGATCACGGAGGAGGATTGGCGCAACCGCGCGAAATGGGACGCCTATCAGGCCGCGGCCGTCGAGATGTTCGAGCGCACGAGCACGCCCTTCGCGCCGTGGACGCTGATCGAGGCCGAGGACAAACACTGGGGACGGGTGAAGGTCTTAAAGACCGTGGCCGACCGTCTCGAGGAGGAATTGGCGTGAGGCTCCCGGAGGGCATGAAGCCCGTCGTCTACTACCCGACGCTGTCGGACCCGCAGCCGCGGCGCTGAACCAGACCGCCCGTCTACGGGATCAGGATGCCCGCGATGTTCGCGGTCATGAAGGTCGCGAGCGCGCCGACGACCATCGCCTTCAGCCCCAGCTTGGCCAGGTCGTGGCGGCGGGAGGGCGCGATGCCCGAGATGCCGCCGATCTGGATCGCGATCGAGGAGAAGTTCGCGAACCCCGACAGCGCGTAGCTGACGATCACCACGGAGCGATGGGTCAGAGGCTGCCCTGTCTTGAGTATCTCGGTCAGCTGGAGATAGGCGACGAACTCGTTGAGGACCGTCTTGACGCCGATCAGCTTGCCCACGGTCCAGCAGTCCTGGACGGGCACGCCCATCAGCCACGCGATCGGCCAGCCGGCCAGCGCGAGGAGTCCTTCGAGGCTGGCCTGCGGGTGGCCGGCCCAGACGCCCGCGGCCTTGATCAGCGCGTTGAGCATCGCGATCAGCGCGATGAAGGCCAGCAGCATCGCGGCGACGTTGAAGGCCAGCGACAGTCCCTCGGAGGCGCCGCGCGCGGCCGCGTCGATTGCGTTGGCGTCGAGCTTCTCGCGGCCCATCTTGACGTGGCCGAGGGTCTTCGGAACGCCGGTCTCGGGCATCGCGATCTTCGCGCAGACGAGCGCGGCCGGGGCGGACATCACCGACTGCGCGATCAAGTGCCCGGCGATGTCCGGGAAATACTGGTGGAGCATGCCGACGTAGGCCGCCAGCACGCCGCCCGCGGTGTTGGCGAATCCCCCGACCATGACGGCCAGCAGCTCCGAGTTGGTCATGTCCGCCACGTAGGGCTTGACGACCAGCGGAGCCTCGGTCTGGCCGACGAAGATGTTGGCCGCCGTCGACAGCGTCTCGGCCCCCGAGGTCCTCATGGTCTTGTACATCACGACCGCGAAGAAGTCCACGACCCACTGCATCAGGCCTAGGTGGTAGCCGACGGTCATCAGCGCGGAGACGAAGATGATGGTGGGCAGGACGTTGAAGGCGAAGTTGACCATCGGCGTCTCGACTCGGCCGGTGACGAAGGAGCCGAACAGGAACTTGACGCCTTCGTTCGTGAAGCCGAGAAGGGCCATCACGCCGTCGTTGAGCTTCTCGAAGAACCACAGGCCCGGAGCGGTCTTGAGCACCAGCACGCCGAAGAAGAGCTGCAGAGCCATGCCCCAGGCCACCAGCCTCCAGTTGATCTTCCTGCGGTCGGAGGACATCAGCCAGCAGAGGCCCACGAGCGCGAAGAGCCCGAAGAAGGACATCGAGCGCTCCAGGACCGTGCTCGGCGCCTCCGCGGCCCGGCGAGCCTCCATCTGGGCCCGGATCTGCTCGGCGTTGCTCGCCGCCGCGGCGGGCTTGCCGTCCGCGACGGCGGCTGAGAAGACGGAGGTCCCGAGGGCCCCGAAGAGGCCGCAGAGGGCGAAGAGCGACCAGACGCGGCCGAGACGGCGCAGCGAGGGGGGGATGACCATCCGCGGATTCTAGCAAAGCCCCGGTTGATTTCCTATTATCGAAGCATGATGGCGCTCGTCCCTTCCCGCAACGCGACCGCGGCGATCCTGCTCGCCGCGCTCGGCTATTTCGTCGACATCTACGACCTCATCCTCTTCAGCATCGTGCGCGTGCCGAGCCTCAAAGACATCGGCGTCGCCCCCGAGAGGCTTCTCGACACCGGCCTTCTCCTCATCAACATGCAGATGGGGGGCATGCTCCTCGGCGGACTTCTGTGGGGCATTCTCGGAGATAAGAAAGGACGGCTCTCCGTTCTTTTCGGCTCCATCGCCCTCTATTCCCTGGCCAACCTCGCCAACGGCTTCGTCCAGGCCATCCCCGCCTACGCGGCTTTGCGGCTGATCGCGGGCATCGGCCTGGCCGGCGAGCTGGGCGCGGGCATCACCTTGGTCAGCGAACTCATGCCCAAGGAAACTCGCGGCTACGGCACCATGGTCGTGGCGGGCGTGGGCATCGCGGGCGGCGTGGTGGCGGGCTTGGTCGGAGATTTCTTCGGCTGGCGCACCGCCTACTTCGTGGGCGGGGGCATGGGCCTGGCCCTGCTGACCTTGCGCGTCGGAGTCTACGAGTCGGGGCTCTTCGACAAGGTCAAGCGCTCCCTGGTCAGGCGCGGCGATTTCTTCATACTCTTGCGGAGCCGAGAGAATCTGAGAAAATACCTCTCCTGCATACTGCTCGGAGTGCCCATCTGGTTCGTCATCGGCATCTTGGCCACCTTCGCGCCGGAGTTCGGCGAGGCGCTGGCCATGCCCGCCCTTCCCACGGGCGCGCGCGCCGTCATGTGGCTTTACGCGGGCTGCGCCCTGGGCGATTTCGCCAGCGGGGCCCTCAGTCAATGGCTCAGGAGCCGGCGTCGGGCCGCCCTCGTCTTCGTCCTCGCCGCGGCGGCCGTGTGCGCGATCTATCTCAACTTGCATGGGGCCGGACTCCCGGCCTTCTACGCCGCCTGTTTCGGCTTGGGATTCTTCTCGGGCTACTGGGCGGTCTTCGTCACCATCGCTGCCGAGCAGTTCGGCACCAACATCAGAGCCACGGTCACGACCACGGCGCCCAACTTCGTGCGGGGTTCCCTCGTGCTCGTGTCCTGGTGTTTCCAGTCCCTGAAGCCCCGGTACGGCATCCTGAGCGCGGCGGGAATCGTCGGCTTCGGGACCTTCGCTCTGGCTCTTTTGGCCCTGATGGGCCTCAAGGAGACTTTCGGCAAGGACCTGGACTACCTCGAGCCGCCGTGTTGAAGGTCGCGCTCATCCGTCCCGAGATCCCCGGCAATACCGGCAACGTCGGCCGGACCTGCTCCGCCGTGGGCGCCGAGCTCCACCTCATCGGCCCCTTGGGCTTCGAACTGAGCGAGAGCCGCCTGCGCCGCGCGGGCCTCGACTACTGGAAGAGGCTTTCTCCGCGGGTGTATGAGTCCCTCGACCGATTCCTCGCCGTCCTGCCCGAGGACGCGCCCCTGCTGGCCTTCAGCTCGGAGGGGGAAAAGACCCATTGGGAGGCCTCTTATAGGGAAGATTCCTGGCTGGTCTTCGGAGGCGAGTCGGGCGGCCTGCCTGCGGAATTGCGCGCGCGCTGGCGCGACCGGCTCTACCGCGTGCCCATGGTCGCGGACACGCGTTCGCTGAACCTGTCCGCCGCGGCGGCCGTCGTCATCTACGAGGCCCAGCGCGTCCTGGGCGGTTCCTCTCGGCGGGACAATGGGCCCGCCCGCTCATAGGTCCAATACCTCCCCGGACCTGCCCCTCAGTCTCAGCCCTCGAACGGGGCATTCCCTTATAATCCGAGGAGACGCGAAGCGTATTTTTCTTTTAGACGCAGAGGAGCCGAATATGGTCGTCGAGAAGACCGCCGCGAAGAAGTCCATCTCCGTGACTCTCGCCCTGGCCCTGGGGCTTTGCCTTCCCGGCGGCGCCGCGTGGTCCCAGACCTCCAGCGCCCGCGTCTCTGTCGTGACGGCGAGGGCCTCGGCTGCGTCCGCGGCTTCCATCGTCGGCGTCGAGTCCATCACGGTCGCGCTCCCCGTCCTCTCGCCGGGAAATAGCCCCGCCGTCGTCCCGTTTCCGGCCGCTTCCGCCCGGGACCTGGTCAAGCTGCCCGCCGCCGTGGAGCTGCATCCGGTTATCGGCCTGATCAATCAACTGCAGGAAACCGGCGTCGTCCTGCCCGAGACCTACAGTTCCTACGCAGATGCCGCGAAGGTGGAGGCCGCCGCCCGGGCCCTTCCCGAGGGCTCCTCCATCCGCGAGCAGCTCACCCAGTTGGCCGGCGTCATCCGCGCCTCCCGCGCCGGCGCGCCGATCGACGAGGAGACCGATAAGCGATTCTTCGACGGTTCCAAGCTCTCCGCGACCGAGGTCAAGGACATCCCGGCTACCGGCCTATTCGGTGTTTTGTCCGGCATGAAGCGCCTCCTGCCCGCGTCCGTCGCGCGCATGGTCGCCGTCAAGAAGATCGCGGCCCCGGCGCCCAAGCCGGCCGACCCCAAGACCTTCGAGCTTTCCGTCGACTCGGTCCGCTACGCTCCGATCTTTGACAATCTGCCGCAGAGCACCCGGGAGATCAAGAACGAGGACAAGCAGCTTGTCGGCCAGGACGAGGCGCTGAAGGCCATCCGCTTCGGCCTGGAGATGAAGGCCGACCACTACAACCTCTTCGTGGCCGGTCCCGACGGCAGCGGCCGCTCCTTGGCCCTGCGTCACGCCCTCGACGATATCGCTCCGAAGATGGCTGCACCCAACGACATCGTCGCCGCCACCAACTTCGCCGACAAGGACGTCCCGGTGTTCCTCCAGCTTGCCGCGGGCAGGGGCGAAAAGTTCGCCGAGGGCGTGGCGGGCTTCGTTTCAGCCCTGAAGGAGAACCTCCCTCGGGAGATCAGCGCGGGCGAGACGGGACAGAAGAAGCGTCAGATCCTGGCGACGCTCCAGGCCGCCGAGCAGGAGGAGCAGGCCGAATTCGACAAGAAGATCGCCTCCATAAAACTCGTCAAAGGCAAGTTCGGCGTATATTTCGCGGCCACGCGGACCGAGAAGGGCATGCAAATCTCCCTGGCCGTGTCGCATGAGGGCAAGGCGATGGCCGAGGAGGACGTCGCCGCGAAGGTCGGGGCCGGCGCCTTCACGCAGGCCGAGTTCGCGCAGGCCCGGGCCGAGCTCGCGCAGGAGAAGTCCGGCATCATAGAGAGCTTCAAGGCCATGATGCAGGCCAAACAGAAGATGACGCAGAAGGTCCAGGGTTTTCTCGAACAACTCGACGCGAAGGCCGCCGCGGCCCTGGTCACCGAGTTCGCCAACCAACTGGTGGGGATCGCCGTCTCCGGCCCCTCCACCGCAGAGGCTGAGGCCTTAAAGAAGCGCGCCCAGGAGCGCGACGAGGAGCTCCGTGAGGCCATGAAGCTCCTCGGCGGGAAGAAGTTCGGCAAGTTCGGCGCCGAAGTGAAGATCGGCATGGGCGCGAACGGTCCGGTCGTCGTGGCCGCACTGGTCTTCGACGGTCAGCGCCTGTCGGACCAGGTCGCCGCTGAGATGATCGCTGCCGGCAAGTTCCCAAGGGGGGCGTACGCTAAGGCTTTCTCCGCGCTCTCCAAGAAGGCCAAGGCCATCCAGGATAAGATGGCGGAGTACGTCGCGGCGACCCAGAAGGAGGCCGAGGCCCTGCAGGCCAAGAAGCCGGCCGCGACCCTCGAGTCCCGTCAGGTCGTGGCGTACATCCAGGACATGGCCCAGTTCGCCGCGGCAAACTACAAGATATTCCTCGGCGGCTTGAAGGAGAGCGAGGAGAAGTCCGGCCTCAAGCCCGTCCCGGGAATGCCCGCGCTTGCCCCTGCCGACTTCTTCCGCGTCAGCGTCCTGGTCGACAACGCCGGCCAGCAGGGCGCGCCGGTGGTTTTCGAGGAGAACCCCAGCTACGAGCGTCTTTTCGGCTACGGCGAAGACAACGCCCGCAGCATGATCATCCCGGGCGCGGGCATCGTCAAGACCGCAGCCCCCGGCGGCCCCACTCTCAAGGGAGGCTCGTTTCTCAAGGCCAATGGAGGCTTTCTCATCCTAAACGCCATGGATGTCTTGAAAAGCCCCGGCGCGTGGCCCGCGCTGATGCGCGCGGTGCGCAGCGGCAAGGCGGAGATCACCGAGGGCGGCTTGGTCGGGCTGGCTTCCCTGAAGGGCGACGTCTACGAAGTCCCCGGCAAGGTCAAGGTCGTGCTCATCGGCTCGCCGATGATCCAGATGCTGCTCGCCGCGCATGACGAGGATTTCGCCGCGAACTTCCAGAGCGTGGCGCAGTTCCAGCCGACCATCAAAATCACCAAGGATGCCGTCGGGGGCTTCCTGAACTTCTTTAAGCGCTCCGTCGGGGGCTCGGCCGGCGAGATCATGGACATGACCCGCGACGCGATCTCCCGCGTCCTCCAGCAGGCCGCGCGCCTGGCCGACAGCAACCGGTACTTCACGTCCCAGTTCGGCGCCCTGCACGGCCTCCTCCAGGAGGCCACGTATTGGGCCCGGAAGGCCGGCCGCACCGTGGTCGCAGCCGAGGATGTGGAGACCGCGCTCAAGGCCAAGACCGACCGCGAGGACGTCCACTACCAGCGGATGAGCGAGCTCTACCGGGAGAACATCATCCGCGTGGAGACGACCGGCTCGGCCGTCGGCCAGGTCACCGCCCTGGCCGTGATGGGCTCGCACGGGATGCAGATGCGCATGACCTTCGTGGCGGGTCCGGGCCCCGCGGGCATCGTGTCGGTGGACCATCAGGCCGGCGCCACGGGCCCCAGCTTCAACAAGGCCCTCGGCAACGAGTACAGCTTCTTGATGCATGAGTTCGGCGAGAAGAAGGCGCTGAAGGCTCAGATCCGCGTCTCCTACGAGCAGAGCTATGGAAAAATCGACGGTGACTCGTCCACTGCGGCGACGTTGTACGGCATCCTGTCCGCGCTCTCCGACGCGCCGATCTCGCAGAAGTTCTCGGTGACCGGCTCGGCCGACCAGTTCGGCAACGTGCAGGCCATCGGCGGCGTCAACGAGAAGATCGAGGGCTTCTTCGATCTCTGCAGCCACCGGGGGCTCACCGGCGACCAGGGCGTCATCATCCCCAAGACCAACGTCGGAGACCTCCAGCTCTCCCCCGAGGTGGCCCAGGCCGTCAAGGACGGCAAGTTCCACATCTACGCGGTGGACACCGTCGCCCAGGGCATGGAGATACTGACCGGCACGGCCTACCAGACCATCAAGGCGAAGGCGGCGGACCGCCTCGACGAGATCGCCAAGGTCAAGTAATCAGTAGACGGCGTTCCAGTCGCGCGTGGTGACGCGGAACTCGACGCGCCGGTTCTTGGCGCGGCCCTCTGCGGTGGAGTTGTCGGCCAGGGGGCGCGAGAAGCCGTAGCCCCGGTAGCGGATGCTGGGGGGAGGCAGGCCCCTCTTGACGAGGAAGGACTTCACCGACTTGGCGCGGCGCTCGGAGAGGTCCAGGTTGTAATCCTCTTCGCCGACGCTGTCGGTGTGGGCGAGGATGAAGAGCTTAAGGCGCTGGCTCTGCTCGAGCACGGAGACGATGAGCTCCAGGGTCGGATAGGACTCGGGCGTGATTTCGTCTTTATCAAACTCGAACTGTATCTTGGGAAGATCTCCGCGGGCGATGCGCTTCTCGATGTCCGCCAGGGTCTCGCGCGCGAGGCGTTCTTCCTCCGCGGAGTTTGCAGAGGCCGGACGGCGATCCTCGTCGCTGAGGAATATGAGCCCGTCGCGCCCGGCGCAGGCGGCCAGGGCGGCGAGGAGCACGAGGGGGGCGGGAGATCTCATGAGGGGAGTTTAGCCAGACCGGCGTCGCCCCCGCAAGACCGGCGGGCCGCCTCGTCTCTTGGATTCGGCCGGGTCCGGGGCTATACTTGGGGGAGAAGGCGCGAAGGAGGCTGATCCGCGATGCGAGTCAAAGAGAACCGCCGGGCCGTCCGGACCAAGCACGACTCCGTCTTGGAACTCCAAGACGAGAAGGGGCGCGCGATCCCGGGCGTCGTGCGTCTCATCGACGTCTCCGCGGTCGGCGTCAGTTTCGCGAGCACCGCGCCGCTGTCCAAAGGCATGCGACTTCACGGGCGCCTGCGTCTGCTTCGCACGGGCCCCCTGAATATCGCGGGGCGCGTGGTCCGGATCAGGGAGGGCGGCAACGTCACGTACTACGGCCTCGAGTTCGAGTCGGTCAAGCGCGCGCGGTAGGGCGCGTTTGGCTGGGCCCTTCGGCTTAGGCCGGCTTGGGTCCTAAGCGCCTTGCGCCGGACGCGCGCGAGGCTTAACCTCACTGTAAGTATGCGCTCCCTGCTCATCGCATTGACCCTGGCGGTTGCCCCGGCTTTTTCTTGGGCGGCGGCGACCGGGAAAGCCATACTCGCGTCCCTTCCTGGGGCGGCCGTTCCGGTTGCTCTTGCCCCCGGCATCCCCGTCGCCGCGATTTTTGCGTCCAATTTCGCCCCGCCGGCGCCTGTTTTGGCGTCGCCCTCCGCCGCCGCAGCAGGGACTCCTTTCGCCGCCCTGGAGCTTTTTGATCGATACAAGAACGCGAAAAATCTGGACGAATTTCTATCCATCATCCTGAGGGCCTATGACAATAGCGGGAACCTGAACCTTTCGGCCGGGCCCGAGGCGGCCTACGCCTATGGACCCCGCCTTCAAGACGTATCGCTGCATGTCGGCCCCAATGACGATGAGAGAGCCGTCGCGGCGGAAACGTTGGCGCGCGGCACGGGGGACACGACGCATGCCGTGCGCGAGAAACTCGCCAAAGCCCTGGCAGAATCCGGATCCGGGCCGGTTTCATTGCGACATTTTATCCCTGCCGTTCCCCGCGAACTGACCAATCAGTCTCCATCGTGCGAAGGTCCCAATTGCTGGAACGCCACCTTGCTCTGGGACGATCCTGGCGTGGGGGTCAAGTATGTGAAACGGGCGGAAATGGAGGCGCGCTTGATGGAGCAGTATGCTCCCTTAAAGCCTGGGGACAAACTCTCTTTCGGGGACGTGATCGTTATCTATGGGCTTGGAGCCTTCAACAGTCTTCTTCACACGGCAAGATACATCGACTCCGATCTCGTTTGGCATAAGGCGAGTTATACCATGGCATCTCTATGGACTTTCGAATCCCTGAAAGCCATGATGAGGCATTACTGGGGAAAATCCGATATCTTGGTCGAGTTCCGCCGTTTGCGAGGCGGGCCGCGCGACTCGAAGTGATATAATCCCGTCGAGCCGTTGCTCATCGGCGGGCGGGGCGTAGCTCAATTGGCAGAGCGCGTGGTTTGGGACCACGAGGTTCCGAGTTCGACCCTCGGCGCCCCGACGCCCGCTATCCTAAGGGTTGAGATGATCTTCACGGGTTTTATCGTTTCCCTGCTTCTGGGCGCTCCGGCCGGAGCTTTGACGCGAGTCTCGGTCAAGGCCGACGCGGTCGAGGCCCGTCTGCGCGCGGCGGATGCGGCTCTCGATAAGGCGGATTACGAGCGCGCCCGAGACGAACTCGCCGCGGCCGAGTACGAGATGGACTCCAAGGACCCGCGGATCGTGCGCGTCTATGAGCGGCGCGGAGCCGCCTATCTTCGAGAGGGGCGCATCAAGGAAGCGCGAGACGCCTTCACGCGAGCCATCGCGTCCGCGTCGACCCGCAAGGCGGACGGCCCCGCGGTCTCGCGCGCCTACGCGGGCATGGGGCTGTGCCTGCTCAAGCAGGACAACAAGGAGTTCGCGCTCAAGTTCTTCAAGCGCGGCCTTGCTTTCGCGCCGGACGAGGGAACGCGCATGTTCCTCGAGGACCATATCCGGGAACTGGAGGGCGGCGAGCCCGAGCCCCTGCGTTGAGCGGGACGTCTAGGAGGGGCGGCGTTTGGGCAGGGGCTTGCGGTTGGAGAATCCCTCGCCCACGGCGTGGTAGTGGGTGAGTTTCTTGTCGCCCAGCTTCCAGCATAGATAGACCTCGCGCCCGTCGAGACGAGAAGGGAAGTCCACGAGGGCCGGGTCCACGCCCTTGGGCAGGGCGCCCAAGTCCACGATTTTCTGCAGCCACTGATTGATGCCCGAGGCGAGGAACTGGAGCTGGGCGCGTTCGATGGCCGAGGCCGCCGGGTCGCGGTCCTGCGTTGCCTGCCGACGGCGCAGGGAGCCGGCCTTCACCTCGGCCTGGGCGGTGAGTTCGGCCACGGCGTCGAAGACCTTCTCGAGTTCCGGGATGAGAAGCTCCGCCTCGGCGACCGTGAAGAATTTCATGACGCGATCGTCGCGTTGAGCTTCAAGACGGCGTCTACTCGGCGAGGACCGAGGCCCGGAGGAACTCGCGGTTGAGGCGGGCGATGTTGGAGACTTTGATGTCCTTGGGGCAGGCGGCCTCGCACTCATACTCGTTGGAGCAGTGGCCGAAGCCCTCGGCGTCCATCGCCGAGCGCATGGCGAGCGCGCGCTTCTCGCGCTCGGGCCGGCCCTGCGGCAGGAGGGCGTACTGGGAGACCTTGGCCGCCACAAAGAGCATGGCCGAGGCATTGGGGCAGGCCGCGACGCACGCGCCGCAGCCGATGCAGGACGCCGCGTCCAGGGCTTTCTCGGCATTCTGCTTCGGGACCGGCAGGCAGTTGGCGTCGACGGCGCCGCCGGTGCCGACCGAGACGAAGCCGCCGGCGGCCTGGATGCGGTCGAAAGCGGAGCGGTCCACGACCAAGTCCTTGACGACGGGGAAGGCCTTGGCGCGGAAGGGCTCGATGGTGATCGTGTCGCCGTCCTGGTAGCGGCGCATGTGCAGCTGGCAACTCGTGGCGGCCTTATCCTTGCCGTGGGCCTGGCCGTCGATCATCAAGGCGCACATCCCGCAGATTCCCTCGCGGCAGTCGTGGTCGAAGCAGATCGCGTCCTCGCCCTTGACGACGAGTTCCTCGTTGAGAATGTCGAGCATTTCCAGGAAAGACATGTCATTGGACACGCCCGAGACCTGGTACTCGACGAGGCCGCCCGGGGACTTCGCGTCCTTCTGGCGCCAGACCTTCAGCGTGAGGTTCATGCGTAGTTCCTTTGCGCGATGTGGACGTTCTCGAAGGTCAGGGGTTCCGTGTGGCGCGCGGGCTCCCGGCCTTCCCCCTTGTGCTCCCAGACCGCGACGTGGCTGAAATTCACGTCGTCGCGCTTGGCCTCGCCGTCCTCGGTCTGATGCTCCTCGCGGAAGTGGCCGCCGCAGGATTCCTCGCGCGCGAGGGCGTCCTTGGCCAGGAGCTCGCCGAACTCCAGGAAGTCCGCCACGCGGCCGGCGCGCTCGAGAGTCTGGTTGAACGACTCGCCGGATCCCGTGACCGCGACGGTCTTCCAGAACTCCTCGCGGATTCGGGGAATCTCCGCGATGGCCTCCTGGAGGCCCTTGGCGTTGCGGCCCATGCCCGCGTGCTCCCACATGATCTTGCCGAGCCGGCGGTGGAAATCCTGGGGCGTGCGCTTGCCTCCGGTCGAGAGGAGCTTCGCGGTGCGCGCGGCGACGGAGTCCTCGGCCGCGCGGAAGGCGTCGTGGTCGGTCGTGACCTTGCCGAGCTTGGCGCCGGCGAGATAGCCGCCCAGGGTGTAGGGGATCACGAAGTAGCCGTCGGCCAGGCCCTGCATCAGGGCCGAGGCGCCGAGGCGGTTGGCCCCGTGGTCGGAGAAGTTCGCCTCGCCCAGGCAGAACAGGCCCGGGATGGTCGTCATCAGGTTGTAGTCGACCCAGAGGCCGCCCATCGCGTAGTGCACGGCCGGATAGATGCGCATGGGCGCCTGATAGGGGTCCTCGTCGGTGATATGGTGGTACATGTCGAAGAGGTTGCCGTACTTCTCGGCGATCTTGTCCTTGCCCAGGCGCTTGACGGCGTCCTCAAAGTCGAGGAAGACCGCCAGGCCGCCCAAAGCGCCGCGGCCGTCGTCGGTCATCTGCTTGGCCGCGCGCGAGGCGATGTCGCGCGGGACGAGGTTGCCGAAGGCGGGGTACTTGCGCTCCAGGTAGTAGTCGCGCTCGTCCTCGGGGATGTCCTGGGGCTTGCGGACGTCGCCCTTCTTCTTGGGCGCCCAGACCCTGCCGTCGTTGCGCAGGGACTCGGACATGAGGGTGAGTTTGGACTGGCGTTCGCCCGCGACGGGGATGCAGGTCGGGTGGATCTGCGTGAAGCAGGGGTTGGCGAAGGCGGCCCCGCGCTTGTGCGCGCGCCAGGCCGCGGTCACGTTGCAGGAGTTGGCGTTGGTGGAGAGGTTGAACACGTTGCCGTAGCCGCCGGTGCAAAGGAGCACCGCGTCTCCCCGGTGCTTCTCGACGGCCCCCGTCACGAGGTTGCGGCAGACGATGCCGCGGGCCCGGCCGTCGGCGACGACCAAGTCGAGCATCTCGCGCCGGGGGAATATCTTGACGGCTCCCGCGCCGGCCTGGCGCATCAGGGCGGAATAGGCGCCGAGCAGGAGCTGCTGCCCGGTCTGGCCGCGCGCGTAGAAGGTGCGCGAGACCTGAGCGCCGCCGAAGGAGCGGTTGTCGAGCAGGCCGCCGTACTCGCGGGCGAAGGGCACGCCTTGGGCCACGCACTGGTCGATGATGGCGTTGGAGACCTGGGCCAGGCGGTAGACGTTGGACTCGCGGGCGCGGAAGTCTCCGCCCTTGACGGTGTCGTAGAACAGGCGTCGGACGGAGTCGCCGTCGTTGGGATAATTCTTCGCCGCGTTGATGCCGCCCTGGGCGGCGATGGAGTGGGCGCGCCGCGGCGAGTCCTGCACGCAGAAGGCTTCCACGTTGTAGCCGAGTTCGGCCAGAGAGGCGGCCGCCGAGGCTCCCGCCAGACCGGCGCCGACCACCAAGACCTTGTAGTTCCTCTTATTGGCGGGATTGACGAGTTTGAGCTCGAAGCGGTGCTTGTCCCACTGATCTTCGATGGGGCCGGTGGGGACTTTGGAGTCGAGCTTCACTGGGCGCCTTCCTCGGCCGCGCAACAGGCCGTTGTATTGGGTGCGAACCATCCGAAGTAGATGGGCAGGCTGGCGAAACCCGCCGCGATTGAGACCGCGAAGAGCAGCCCGAGCTTCTTGAGCATCGGAGTGTAGCGCGGATGACCGGCGCCGAAGGTCTGGAGGGCGCTCTGCACGCCGTGCGAGAGGTGCAAGCCGACGCCCGCGACGGCCAGGATGTAGAAGCCCGCGTACAGGGGGTTCTTCAACCAGCCGGTCACGTGGGCGTAGAGATCGGGGCCCTTCAAGCCTCCGACCTCGAACTTCAGGGTGGCGACATGGATGATGATGAAGGCGAGGATGAGCGCGCCGGTCATCGCCATCGTCCTGGAGCCCGGGGTGCGCGCGCCCTTGCCGCGATAAACCTCGTAGTCCACGGGACGGGCGGCCTGATTGGCGAACTTGGCGCGGATGGCCAGCGCGATGTGGAGGAGGAAGAGCGCGACGAGGCCCCCCTCGGCCAGGGGGATGAGGGGGTTGGCCTCAAGAGCTTCCGCGTAGTGGTTGAAGGCGTCGGCGCCGGCGAACATGAACAGGTTGCCGGCGAGGTGGGCGATCAGGAAGCCGCAGAGGAGGAACCCCGCGAGCGCGAGCATGATCTTCTTTCCGATGCTGGACTCGAGGAACTCGAGGAATCGGCAGGAGCGCTTGCAGCAGCAGGTTTTGGCGGCTTCCATCCGGGTCATCTCCTTTCTATGCAGGCGGGGCTTCCTTCACGCCGATTCTATCACGCGTGCCCGCCGCATTGATTGATATGGATCAACCGGATTGTAAGAGATGTCGCCCGGCGTCCGAGGCGAACTTAGGGCTCGGCCAACGCGAGGGTAAAAGAGAAGACCGCCCCGCGCCCCGGCGCGCTATCGACCCAGATCTCCCCGCCGTGTCGGGAGACGAACTCCCGGACGATCGGCAAGCCCAGGCCGACCCCCTCGCGGCGTTGGTTTGGAGGGGCCGCTTGCGTGAACTTCTCGAAAATCACCTTTTGCATCTCCAGGGGGATGCCGTGGCCGGTGTCGCTCACCGAGACCACGGCCTTGCCCGCGCGCGCGCCCGCGCCGGTCCCGGCGCCGACCGTGATGCTGCCGCTTTCGGGTGTGGACTTGATCGAGTTCGAGAGAAGGTTCGTTAGGACTTGGACGATCCTGTTGCGGTCTGCGATCACCGTCAGGGAGGTTTTCTCGGCGACCGCCAGGCTCAGTCCCTTCGAGGCGGCCCAAGGCTTCATGCTCTCGACGGCCTCGTGAAGGATGAGGTCCAGCGAGGTAGGGGCGGGCAGCAGCGACATGCGGCCCGACTGCAAGCGGGCCATATCGAGGATCTCGTTGATCATCCGCGTCAGTTGACGGGTATTCTTAAGACTGATGTCGAGGAAGCGATTCTCCTGCGCCGTGAGCTTGCCGGCTGCGCCGCGCGTGATGATCTCAAGAGCGGAGTTGATGGCGGACAAGGGCGCTTTGAGCTCGTGGGTGACGTGCGAAATGAATTCATCTTTCGCGCGCGCGGCCTCTCTGAGCTTGGCGATATACGGCGCGATGCCGTAAGTTCCGACGACGCGGCCCTCCTCGTCTTGAACGACTGCGGTCGCTTGGCGTATGGCGCCGAGCAACTCTTCATCGCCGGTCACGCGGACTTCGTCGCGTAAAGAGGGGGAGGCCAAGGTCACGATGTGCTCGGTGCTGCCGGCGTTCTCCAGGATCGGCTTGCCCGCCAGAGCGGAGAGCGGACGGCCGGCGATGGCCTCGGCGATGGGGTCCATCATGAGGACCCGTCCGTCTTTGTCCACCACGACGCGCCCTTCCGCGACCGTGGTTATCAGTCTTTCCGCGCGCCGGCGCCCTTCTTGCGCGTGCCGGCTTTCGTCCTGGAATGATTTCGTGGATTCAGCCACCTTCCGCGCCAACGAACTCTTCACTGAGTCCAGGATATCCGCATAGATGCGGGCGCGCTCATCCTGGTCGGGCACGGATTCGTCCACGAGAGCCTTGATGAACGAACCGAGCGGCATTCCGGATAGCTTCTGACGCCGCGCATTCGCGGAAGCGCCGCGATAAGCGCGCGCGGCTGAGATCGGGCTTTCGACCGGCGGGCGGCGAGCCTTGGCCGGCGCGCGAGAGAATCGTTCGACGTTCACCCGGATGTTCAGGATATCGTGCCGGCGTAGAAACTCCGCGGGCTCCACGCTCCCTCCGGGGCGGGAGAGGAACTCGCAGAAGGAGCCCAGCTCATCGGCGCTCGTTGCGGCGAGGAGGGTCGCGCTGTGGAGATTATGCGCGCGGAAGAGCTTGAGCAGCCCCTCGATGACCTGGACATTGGAGGCTATCGGTTCGCCGTCAATGACCAAGCGTCCCTCGATGAGGGCCACCGCAACTTGAGATCTTCCGGTGGCCGTCATGAGGGCCTGGAGGGCGCTCAGACAGTCGTTGACGGCCGTCGAGGCTATTGGATGCCGGGCCGTGTAGAGGGTCACCAAGCGGGCCGACTGAGCCAGGCAGCGGAGCAATTCTTTGGGCTGATTCCCCTGGGCGGGGTGCTGGTTATGCTGGTGTCTGACCATCAAGGTGTTCCTCAAGAAACGTCAAGCCGTAGGCGATCATCGCATCATCCGGACGCTCTTTGGACAGAGCGCGCATCTCGGCGCAGGACTCTTCGACCCGGCCGAGAAAGTGGAGGACCATGGCATGATTGTAGCGAGCCAGCCGGCTGCCCGCATTGACGGCCAGGGCGCGGTCGATGAAACGCAGCGCTTCCGCGTGGCGCTCGTGCTCGCAGAGGACTACGCCCAGATCATGGAGCGCGGCGAAGAAGGCTGGGCGCAGGGTCAGGGCTTTCTTGACGGCCGGATCCTCGAGGCTGTAGCCCGACGCGCGCCATAATTCGTACCACGAGTCCGCGCATTCGGGGGCGATCTCGACGGCGAGCTCGGCTTCCGAGCAGCGGCGCTCCGCATCCGCCCGAGATCCTCTCCTGAGCGCTACGGCCATGGCGCGGTGGACGCAGGCTGTGAGGGGCGCCAGTTCCAGGCCGCGTTCGGCGCAGGAGAAAGCCTGGTCGTAATAGCTCCGGCTCTCCAGCTCGGAGACCTCCCGGCGGAAACCCCAGAGGGCGTAGGCCTCTGCCAGCCCGGAGTAGGCGTCCGCGCATGATGGATTCTCCCGCAGGGCTTGGCGGTAGAGGCCGACGGCCTCCTCGTAGTTTTCCGGCTCGCAGAGTCCCGACGCCTTTCGCGCGCGCTCAATGAGCGTATCGGTCCCTTCTGTTTCCATCGTTTTCATGGGATTAATCCGCCATCACCTTCAACGCTTCCGTCAGCGAGGTGCGGCCTGCCGCGGCGGCGGCCAGCGCCGCCTGCTTCAGACTCGTCATTCCCTCGGCGACGGCGAGCTCCGCGAGAAGGTCCGCGCTCTTGGACTCCAGGATGTTCTGACGCATTTCGGCGGTGCGTATCGGCATCACTTCGAAGAGCGGCAACCGTCCTTTGTAGCCGGTCTGCCGGCACTCCGGGCAGCCCATGCCGCGGAAGAGGTTGTCGAGCGGGGCGGCCTCCGCTTCGGTGAGGAGCCTCCTGTCGGCGTCGCTGAGAGCCGTCGGGACCCGGCATGCAAGGCAGAGACCGCGCACGAGCCTTTGGGCGATGACGAGTTTGAGGCTGGCGGCCAGGAGGTAGGGCGCGAGACCCATATGTTTCAGGCGCGTGACCGTGGCGGGGGCGCTGTTGGTGTGGAGAGTCGAGAAGACGAGATGTCCGGTGACGGCCGCCTTGACCGAAATCTCCGCCGTCTCCAGATCGCGGATCTCTCCGACCAGCATGATGTCGGGGTCCTGGCGCAGGAAGGATCGCAGGATCGACTCGAAGGTGAGGCCGATCTTGGCGCGGACGGGGACTTGCGTGATTCCGGGCAGTTCATACTCCACGGGGTCCTCGGCGGTCATGATGTTGACGTCGGGCGTATTGACCGACCGGATCATCGTGTAGAGGGTCGTGCTCTTGCCGCTGCCGGTCGGACCCGTGACGAGGATGAGGCCGTGGGGCGTTTTGAGGGCGTGTTCGATGCAGTCCTGGTCCCGCGGGCAGAAGCCGGAATCGACGAGGCTTCCCTTGATTTTTCCGCCGCCAAGCACGCGCATCACAATTTTCTCGCCGTGCAGGCTGGGCAGGCAGCTGATGCGGAACTCCACCTTTTTGCCTTTGATGATCGCTCGAATCTGGCCGTCCTGCGCCAATCGGCGTTCCGTGATAATGAGGTTGGCCATGATTTTCAGCCGCGCGGTGATTCGGATGGCCAGCGCCGAGGGCATTGAATAGACGCGCTGCAGCGCTCCGTTGACCCGCATTCGGACCACGAGTTCTCGTTCCTGGGGCTCGATGTGGATGTCGCTGGCTCCGATGGCCACCGCGCGCACGAGAATCTTATTGACGCGCGATATGAGAGGAGAGTCATTCGCGATGACTTCGAGACCTTCAACTGCGTCATTCTTGCCATTATCTTCCGGTTCAGGCGCATCGACCAGAAGATCGTCATCATCCGACTCATCATCTTCAGGACCGGCTTCCAGTTCAAGTCCGCGCTCCGCTTCACGCGGGACGAGCGTGGTTTGGGAGCCTGCGGGCGAGGGGGGCGCGGCGGCGAGCGCCCGATTCAAAGTCTGAAGCAGACGCGCGTTGGAAACGGGTTTTTCCAGGAATTCGCACAGATCCATGAGGGTTCCGCGCAGATTCCGTTTGTGGGGCGACCCGGAGAACATGATGAGCGGGATGTCGCGGGTTTCGTCGTTTTTGCGCAGCTCCTGCGCGAGTTCGTAACCGTTCATTTGCGGCATATTGAAGTCAAGCAGGACGAGATCCGGGCGCCGTTCGCGGGCAATCTTCAGTCCATGGGCGCCGTCGCCGGCCTCGACGACTTCATAGCCGTTCTCAGTCAGGAGAAATCGGACGGTCTCTCGGTAGTCGTTATTGTCATCGACGACAAGTATGCGGGGCCGGCGCGTTTGGCGCGCCGGATCGGCGCGAGGGGGTTCCTGCGGCTGCGGCGAGGGGAGTCCGGCGGAAGGGCGAGCGGGTGTCGGGGCGGAGAGTACGATTGCGGGGCGCCGGTCGTCCTGGGCGGGCCGGGGAGTCCGGGGCGTTCCAAGGAGCGCGTCGAGTTCCGCGATGATGTCGCCCGGGCTTGAGGCGGGATTATTTTTTTGCATCGTTGTTGGAGTGTAGCCGAGGGGTC
>Ga0209211_10005279_pt1 | contig 19450 bp, 9 predicted proteins | sample RifGroA2_FD_183992 | JGI IMG/M metagenome (GOLD analysis project Ga0209211, IMG submission 183992) | Groundwater microbial communities from Rifle, Colorado, USA - Groundwater A2 (SPAdes) (version 2) | ecosystem: Environmental > Aquatic > Deep subsurface > Groundwater | place: Rifle, Colorado...
GCAATTACACTATCGCAACTGTTAATTGTTAAAAGTGTGTCGTAATAAGTTCCTGCTGTTGTTTGATAAGCACCTTGCAGGAAAATGCTGTCGCCTGTGCAAATAGCGGCAGTAGCAGGTGTATTGTAAGTTGGATTTTCAGTAACATTTACACTTAATGTTCCGGTACAACCACTTGCATCTGTTACAGTTACACTTATTGGATTATTCGCTGTTGTTGCAGTAATAGTTTGTGTTGTTGCAGTTGTTGACCAGTTATAAGTTGTATAACCGGCACCTGCATCTAATATTGTGCTAAATCCGGTGCAATAACTTAATGAACCTGTGATTGTTGCCATTATTGAGCAGCAGGGTTGTGTATTACTGATTTCAATTTCAAAAGGAGAAATAGCGCCGCTTGTTCCGTCCACTACAAGGTAATATGTTTCTCCAATGATAAGCCCCGAAAGGTTGAGTTGCATATTGGCATCTGAGCCGTTAAAATATTCAGGACTGATATAAGTATCATTGATGATTTCATCATCGGGACAGCCACCTGGAAGTATTTCCCAATCATTTGCCACGCAAGCTGTACCGCTTGGTTTCACTTTCAATCCGATAATTTGCAAACTCCCTGTAATACCTGAAATAGTGATGAGAGAAGTAGATGCTCCTGCTATGAATGAGAACCATGCAGAATTATTCTGAGCGCCATTCCACGAACAAGACGGAACCCAAAAGGCGCTTGTTGTGGTTGGGTCGGTAGCGGGATCTCCGGGATTGGTATAGCCATTATTTGTCCCGATTAATATAGTTTCCTGCTCTATACAGAACGTTGCAGAGCAACTATCGTTGGCGTTGGATGAAGTAACATTGTTATAAACAAGCGCTGGTGCAAATACGAGTTCTACTTTATTAAAACGGATTCCTGTTTGAACTGAATTTTCGGTAATGGTCAATGCCCAGTTGCCGTTGGGATTTTCTCCGTTGAATAATGTAAATGATGAACCGGTGGCGATTTTATAGTAACCGATATGCCACGGCTGGGCTGTGCCTGCAAAAGTATTAGGATATTGCAGAAAGCCGTCATCGGAGCGAAATTTGATATTGGCTTCGTTTACTGAACCGGGGAATGTGGTGGGAGTAATAGGATCTCCGACAACAATTGTGATTACAGTTCCAGTGGGTGAAGTAAGTGTTGCCGTATAACGCGATAAATTATATCCACCGTCAGCAGGATTGCCAATATGAAGATTTACCTGAATGAGTTCCAGCGAAGCGCTCAATGCAGGTAATCCGACTACTGAAATGGTTCGTGTAAGTGTTGCATTCCAACTTCCGGGTAAAGCAGCAGTGGTGTTGGAAAATGTCTGGCAATACAACAAACTGCTTTGAGTTGTAAATAAACACCAGAAAAAATACTTTAGAACAATTAATTTTTTCATCACAAACTTATTTAATAATTACAAATTGTTTCTGGTTATTTTCTTGTTTCGGAGTTGATATTTGCAGCAGGTAACTACCGTTGCTAAACGCTGCTGTGCTTATTTTTCTTACTGTAATTCCCGGCTCTATGGTTTCCTCTGTTCGCAATACTTCTCTTCCTAATATATCTATTATCTTTGTTATGACTGTGCTGCCATCTTCACTGGCAACAAGGTATTGAATGTATTCGCCTGCGGGATTGGGATAAATTGAGATAATTTCATGAGTTTTGATATAAACAGAACGTATTTCCGAATGAGAATATTGTCCGTCAAAGTCCACCTGACGGAGGCGGTAGTATGAAATGCCTGTGAAGGGATGCTCATCATAAAAAACATAATTCAGTGTAGTATTACTATTGCCTTCGCCCTGCACAGTTCCAACCTGTTCAAATTCGGTTGCGTTTTTACTGCGCTCAATTGAAAAGTAATCGTTGTTCGTTTCGGAGGCGGTTGACCATTCGGTTTTCACTATTTTGTTTTGTTCGGGAAAAGCGTTGAAGTAAAGCAGTTCTATTGGTAAAGATTGTAATACACAAGGCAAGCCGCTGGTTGCCTCAATATAAAAAGATGCATTTGCCCCACCATTCCCATCTATATATAAATAATATTTTTGTCCAACAGTTAAACCGCTTAAATTAAACTCTGCATTTGCAGTAATCCCATTATTATAGACATTGGCGCTTGTATTATAACCATTTGGAGCAATATAAGCAGCATTGTTGGTAGGTTGGTCGTCTGAACAGCCACCACTGGGTACTATAGTTGGCACAGCGCATGTGCTTGGTGCCTGAACAATGATAAGCTGCATATCAGAAGATGCTCCGCTATTCATTCCGCTAACAGTAATTTTAGCAGTAGCAGCGCTTGCAGTAAAATCAAACCAAGCGCTATTGTTATTAGCAGCATTCCAATCGCAACCACTAATAATATTCCCCGGATAGTTTGGGTCGGTTTGAGAATAACCATTGTTGGTGCCTTTGATAACCGCTGTTCTATCCAGACACAAGGAGGCGGAACAATCGTTATTTGCAGTGCTACCTGTTACATCATTTACGGTAATTGGCTTCCCAAATATTAAATCTACACGTTCAAAACTAATTTCGGCACCAGCAGTTTCATTTTCAATAATATCCAAGAGCCAATTTCCATTTGGGTCGGATGCAGTGTTAAAATTTGCAAATTCACCATCGGTAGCAATTGCATAATATCCGATTGAAAATGGCCAATATTGCCCTTGAACCCCTACAGAATATTCATTTATTCTCTCTAATGATATATCATCTCTGAATTTTATATCTATCCACATAACATAAGTTAATGTTGTGGTAAAAGGGTCTGCAAGCATTATTGAAACACCTTGCGGATTGGTTAATTTTATTTGATAGGTATCCAAATACTTTTCACATGAGGTATTTCCTAGTTTTACATTTACTTGTTGCAAAACCCATCCGCTTGTTGATAACCCGCCCGCAGGCAAACCCGCAGTTGTTATTGTTCTTTGTTGAAGAGATGGGAAGACATTCCCGAAATTAGTACCGCATGCAGTAGCAGTTGTGTTTGAAAATATCGGGTCAATGGACGTAGTGAAACTCCAAACGGTGCCTGTGGTAGTGCCGCAGGCATTCCTTGTATCAATTCTCCAATAGAAAGTAGTATTATAAACCCCCGTATAATCATACGAGTTGATGGTTTGGTTTCCAATATATGCAGGAGGATCAGATGTTCCGAAATACACATCATAGGATGTAGCCGAAGCGGTTGTGTACCAAATAAGGTTACCTGTAACACTCTCGGATGTTGCGCCATCGGCAGGCGAATATAATGCGGAGGCGGCAGGCGATGCTGTATTAACAATAAATGTAGAAGCGCTTGTTGCTGTACCCAAAGGGGTTGTTACTGAAACCGTTCCGGTGGTGCCAGCGCCAATGGTAGCGGTTATTTGAGTGGCAGAGTTGGTAAGAATTGCAGCAACAGCCGTACCTCCGATGGTTACAGAAATAGCGCCTGACAGATAGCAGCCATTAATCGTAATTGTTGTGCCGGCACATCCTTCGATTGAACCTAAAGTAGTAATAGATGGAGGCGCAACTTCATATTTTATATTGTCAACACCATGATTATCGGAACCTGATAAAGCGTTATTCCAAACTCCATGGTAGGCACATGCTGAAGAAGCATAAGTAGCATCTGTTACTGTTCCTCTGGATATTCCATCGGTAAAAAGTTCAAATTGATTGTTACAACTGCGTGTTACTTTAACTGTAACAAGGGCTGCAGTAATTGTACCATCATAAGTAATAAGATTTGTTGGCACCCCATTATCAAGTCTTCTCAAGTAAAAATCTCCATTAGGTCCGTCACGATAAACATAATAACCATCTGCCGTAGCTCCTCCGGGGTCTGAATTATCACTTGTCATAATAAAAAAATATCTTATATATGCCCCGCCTGTAACGTCTAAATCCATATCAAACTGCCATGCATCACAGACAGTAGTAAATGGAGTAGAAATTTTGGATGTTGTAGCTGTATTTTGAAGTTGACCTGCAGCTATTTGCCACGTACCTGCTCCCTGCGGTGTCCAAACAGGATTTGCAGTATAATTTCCATCAGTAAAATCATCAAGGGTTGTCCATGTTTGCGCCACGATATATACTGGGGCAATCGCCAAAACAATTGCTGGCGCTGTTATTATTTTCAGAAGATGCAGTATTTGTTTAATTAGTTTCACAAGGTTGTTTATGATAATTTATGAAAGATACAATTTTTTTTGGTTAAATTCATATAAATTTCAAATAATTCGTTTGTTTTTATAAAACAGAACAAAGTTTTATTCTATAATTGAGTCCACTCAAAAAGGGATGCTGGTTTTCAGCGACTTCCCTTTAGAGACTAATAATAAAAAATAGTTGAAAATTAGAATTTGTAATTTCAGAGTTGACTCATAATTGAAAACAGCATAAATCAGGTAAATTTATTATATTCGCATTTATAAAACCGAACATGATAAATCGTTTTATTTGAGATTATATTATTGAGATTTTATATTAATTTTGCTATCAGAATAAAGCATTATAAAATAAGCAAACATGACAATCCCCGTTGAATATATATTGAACTTTATTCCTCTTTTTCAATCCTTTTTTTTTGCATTCTTACTCTTTACTTTCAGAAATAAAAATGCCTTATCAAACAGGGTACTTGGTGTTTTTATGCTCATCAATTTTTTTGCTTACCTGCTTTCATTTCTTGATATTATTAAACTTTACGACTATGCAATATATAGCTGGTATTTTACAATTCCGCTTATGCTGGCAGGAAACCCTGTATTATTTTTTTATATACGTGCTCTTACAACAGAAAACTTTAAATTTAAATTGTATGATATTTTACATTTTCTGCCTGTTTTGATGGTACTGTTCATTAATCTTACCACATTCGGTCCTCTTTCATACAACGATAAGATACTATTGGTTAAAGGTGTTTTTTCGGCACAGAATGTTTCTGTTTCTGTTTATATCAAAACTTATTATTGGGCAAATATTTTTTACAATATACAGGTTCTGGGATATTCATTCTTTATGATTCTTCTCCTGAGAAAACATAAAAAGAACATCGAAAACAACTTTTCATTCAAGGAAAAAATTTCTTTGGGCTGGCTTAAAGGTTTCATAGTGATTTATATAATTTTTGTATTGTGGGAAGTATTAACTTATTACTTAACATTTATTAAGCCTTACTCTTCATTATATTTAGTAGTTGTTATAGTATTCTACACTTTTCTTGGCTATTTTGGCTTAAAGCAGTCTGACATATACATCGTCCGCAATATTGAGAATATTCCATATCCAATAATTCGCCATGAACATGCTGATATTATAAAAAAAGCAGATAACTGCACCATTGTTAATGCTGAAAAATCTGTTACCGGGGCCGAAGTTGTGCAAGTACCGGAATCAGAAATCAGAAAAAAAGAAATAAAAATTCCTTTGTCAAAAGAAAAACAGAAGGAAATAATTGAAGCGATAAATAAATTAATGGAAGAAGAAAAACTTTTTCTGAACAGTCAGTTGTGCCTGAATGATTTTGCCTTCCGACTTAAGGTAAATAAAAATTACATATCTGTTCTTATAAACGAAATCTATCAAAAAAACTTCTTCAATTTTGTAAATGAGTTTCGTATTAAAGAATCTCAGAAATTACTTCTTGACCCACAATATAACAACTTGTCAATAGAAGGAATTGCAATATCCTGCGGTTTTAATTCAAAATCAGTTTTTAATCCGGCATTTAAAAGGTACACCGGACTTACTCCAACAGAATATAAAAAACTAACAAATAAAGTCAAACTTTAGGACAAACAAATTAAAAATAATAGTTACTGTTCGGGTATAAGTCAATTATCTATTTAGTTCGTCATGGCGGGTACCCGAACAGTAACGTTTTATTTGTTAATTGCCAAATAACAAACTATTTATTAAAACTATAACCAATGCCCCATTCAATAACATCGGCTTTTACAAAATGAGTTTTTAAAGTAAGCGATGTGATTAGGTTTTTCCAGATTTTTGCACGCAAACCAAAACGACTATATATTAAACCGTCATCTTTAGCTTTAGTAAAAAAGTAAACGCCTGCCTGCATTGTTATTGATACTTTGTTGAAAACTAAATCGTGCGATAAATGAATGCCCGAACGAAAATTATAAATATTTTTAAAAGTAATACTATCATCTTCAATTCTTGATTTTAGTGAAGGGTCGTAAAAAACATCTAATCCTGTGCCTATTTTTCTTCGTAATGTTACCAATCTTTCGGCTTTTAAACAAATTGCAGTTGGATAAAATTTTTCACCATTTGGCGGTGCGTTTTCGCGAACTCCTTTGCTAATTGTTACACTATATTCATTTTTCTTTATAAAATTTGATTTTAAGTCTTCCACTTTAGGTTTTTCGGGTTCGTGTAATTTGTAAAAAGAATAAAATAATTTTAAATTAACTGATGGAATATTAAATCCCAGATTTGGTTTTCGCCATGCTCCGTTTGAATAATGGGTATATTGCAAACCTGAAGAAACACTTAAATTATTTAAGATTTTAAATTTTGCCGATAAACCAAAATCAATATAAGCATTTGCCTGTGAGCCAATTGCAATATTATAAATATTATCAATATAATTAAAATGATTTGATAGCAGAGCTACACCTGTTCCAATATTATATGAAAAATCAATAATTTTATATTTCTTTATTGTAATAACAATATACCCATAAATTGCTGATACTTTGCCAAGATAATTTGGATTTCCGAGATTAGCGTGATAAAATCCAATTCCAAGCTCAGGTGTTCTATATAATGCATGCCAAGGTTTATTACCGTTGGTACGATACGATAATGTTATATCCCATGATTTTACGTGGTCTTCTGTTATGTAAACCAATGATGAGCGATGTGGAATAATAAATCCATATCGTTTATTAAATCCAACAGAAAATTTATTAAATGTTGTATCCTGCGAAAATAAATAAAGTGTATTAAAAATAAAGAAAAAAATAATACACAATTTTTTAAGCATATTTAATTTTTGTAACTACTCACCTGCAAAATTACAATAGTTTTTTAATAAAAAAATAGCAATAAATCAGGGCTAAAGCCAGTAATTTTTCGTATTTATTAACCCCGACCTTAAGGTTCGGGGTTATTGAAAACAACAGAACAACCGGCTTTAGCCATGATTTACTATAGTTATTGATGGCTTGTTACATAAGTTCCGAGGCTTCGGAAATTCAGTACTTCGGAACAATTCCTTTTGAAGGAGATGGCGGGTCAAGCCCGCCATGACGTTTACACAAGGAAGATGGCGGGTCAAGCCCGTCATGACGTTTACACAAGGAAGATGGCGGGTAAAGCCCGTCATGACTTTTACACAAGGAAGATGGCGGGTAAAGCCTGCCATGACGTTTACCCTATTAGCAAAATACTTTTTCGGTCTTCATTAAATCAGTGTATAACAACCATCCTTCTATGTTGTTGTAATTCATTTCCTTTAATAAATTAATGTATTTTGTTATTTGTTCTTTGTGTTTTTGGATTTCTATTTGACCGGTTTTGTAATCAATTACAGTTACTTTATTGTTATTTATTATAACACGGTCGGGACGGTATATTTTCCCACTTTTTTCGATAATTCCTCTTTCGGTAATAACAATATTATCGGGTTTAAACCAATCAATTACATTTGGTATATTTAAAATATTATTAATGATTTCTGAAAGTTGCTTTTGTTCTTCAATCGAAATTTTTTCGGTATTGCAAAAGCGTTGTAAAGTATTTTCAGCTTCATCTTTATTTTTAATTAAAGATAAAATATCATGTAACAATATGCCGTATTTAATTTTATTGTCAGTTTCTTTGCTAATTGTTCCAAAAGTATTATCGGAAATCAGTATATCTTTGTTAAATGAGTTGAAAATTTTTGGTGTCGCAATATTTATTTTTAATTGAACAGGATTAATTTCAATTGAAATATCGCCTAATGTACCTATTTCAAGTGTTTGATTATCTGAATTATAAAATGAATTTAATTTAATGAGTTTTTTATCAGATTTTATTTCAGGAGGATTAAAAATGCTGTCATTAATTAAATTATAAATATAAGTAGTTTTGGTTCTTTCACCCGTAGGGCAGGCAATTTGCAAAATTGATTTTGCCCTTGTTGTTGCTACATATAATAAATTTAAATTGTCAACAATAGAAAGCAACGACTCTTCGAAATAGTTTTCGGCAAAAAAAGAATATTGCATTTCTTTGTTGTAAATTATTGGGAAAACCGGCAATCCGTTAAAAGGCTCTTTTTTGCAATTACACCAAATAATATTTTCTTTTGAAGGTAACATTCCCCAACTGGGATATGGTATAACAACTGCTTCGTACTGCATCCCTTTTGATTTGTGTATTGTTACAACTTTTACAGCTTCCTTTTCATCATTCATCGAAACATTTTTTTTGTAACTATTTTCGTTCCACCATTCAATAAAATTTCGTTGACTTGATAATGGTTTCGATGAGAAGTTTCTTATACAGTCTAAAAAGTTTAGTATAAAAGGAATTTCTTCTTCTTTCGAATACAAACCGAAAATGCTTATAAAATGTTCAACCATTTCGTAAAGTGGTAAGTTCATTGCTTCTGTAAACTCCTGTGATGTAATAATTTTCATATTCTCAGAAATATTATTAAACCATGTGTCCTGATTTTCGGTGTTATTTGTTAAATACATATTATATTCATTCAGCAAAAGTGCTTTATTAATTTCATCGGCAGGATTTACAGTATATTTTATTAATGAAATTAAAAAATTTATAACACCTGAAGCCGTTAATAATAACGATTCTCCTGAAATAATACGAAAATCTTTACATGGGTGCTCACCTTCTGCATTTTTAAAATCAAATAAAGTTGAAAAAACTTCCGGAATATCTTTATTGTTTCTAATAAGAATTGCAATGTCTTTTATTCCTTTATTCCACATCTCAAACACAGTGTTTGTTAGCCATTTGGATAAAACAGTTTCATTAAATTCAATTTTATCAATAAAACTTATTTTTATGTAACCATTGTTATTATATTTCTTTTTTGGTATGTTTTGGTGATGTCCTTTATATAATTCACAAATTCGCATTTTACCATTTTCATCTTCAATCAAATTTGATGAGATTTTCGTTAACAAAGAATACAGAGCATTATTAAAGTCAATTATATTTGGCTTACTTCTGTAATTTTCGCCGAGAGTAATTGTTTCTGGTAAAAATCTTTTTGTATCTTCTTGTACTTTGTTGGATAATAATTGCCAGTTGCTGTTACGCCAGCGATAAATTGATTGTTTTACATCGCCAACAACTAAATTATCGAATCCCTGAGCAAGCGAATTTTCGATAAGCGGTAAAAAGTTTTTATACTGGAGTTCCGATGTGTCCTGAAATTCGTCGAGCATAAAATGTTTGTAATGTGTTCCGGTTTTTTCGTAAACAAACGAAGCGCCATCGTTACCAATAATTTGTGATAAAAATTTTGGTATTTCAGAAAGTAAGAAGTAACCGTTTTTGTTTGTATATTCTTTTGTTTCACGGGCAATTTCGGATAACAAACCTAAATTGTACAGGTTTTTAAGAATAAGTTTTGAAGTAACAAATTCGAATTTATTTTTTTCGATATAATCGAATAAATCTATAAGTAATTGTTTGATGTTTGATTCGCAAAAACTCTCAACTTCCGGTTTTCTTTTTGTTGAACTTGAAAACCATTTACCTTCACCATTTGCAATATTATTATAATTAAAGAACGATGATGTATATATTGTGTCAACAAAATTCACATCATTTTTAATATCAGATAATTTATTTAAAAAAGGAACAAAACCTCTTGAGCCACCAACAAAATCATCAATGCTAAAGCTGGAATTATTTATTTTATTTAATATAACTTTTGCTTTTTCTTTAATAAAATCTATAAAATTATTTCTTATTTTTAATAGTTTACCTGTAAATGAATTTAAAAATTCTTTATCGTTAATTTTTTTGAAAAGTTCATCCTGATATACAATAAATTTTTCTTTAAATATTTCTTCACTTAGTTTTATTAAATCTTCTTCGGTATTGTAACTTTTTTCGTTTTCGATTTTATTAGTAATTAATTTAATTAACCAATTTGTAGTAGGTTGCTCAAGTTCTAATGAATCAATAAATTGTTTTACAGCTTCGGTTAAAACTTCTTTGTTGTCAAGCAACAAATCGAAATTAAATTTAATGTCGAGTTCAAATAAAAAAGCTCTGAAAATTTTTTGAAAAAAACTATCAATAGTCGAAACAGAAAAATCAGAGTAATTATGAAGGATTAAATTAAATGCTTTTAGTGCATTGTTACGAACTACATCTTCACTAATTTTTAATTCAGACATCAGCGATTTTAAATGGTCGGATTCTTTATTTGACGAAAGTATAAAAAGCTCTGTTAAAATTCTTTCTTTCATTTCGTCGGTTGCTTTGTTAGTAAAAGTTACAGCTAAAATATTTCGATATAAATAAGGATTCTTAACAACTAACCTTAAATATTCGTAAGTTAACTTATAGGTTTTTCCTGAGCCAGCCGAGGCTTTATATATTTTTAAAGGGGACATTAGTTTTAATAAGAAAGTAATAAGTTATATATGGTCATACAGTTGTCATTCATAGTCATACAATTGCTGACTGCCGACTGTTTATTGTTCAAAAAAGTTCATTGTTCTACGTTCATTGTTCACTGCCCACTGCTGAATGCCGAACTATGCCTTTTAAATTCCACCTTCAGTAGTTCTTTTTTTAGTTGTTCATTGTAAATTGAGCATTTGCCATTGTTTGTTCTTTTGAAAATAAATGTTCAATGTCAAACAAACAATTTAACAATTTAGCAATGAAGCAAATTTTTAATTTGTTTAAGTTTTTAGTATGGATAAGGTGCAAACAATACTTCGTATTCGTAACTTAATGTTTTCTTTTCGCCACTGTTTAATGTTACTTGCCAGTTTAAATCGGAATACGGGTTTACTGAATTATAAGATTTTTGTTTTTTTACTTTGCTTGCTCCGTCATTGGTAACGTTGCCATTAACGTGTTTAACTATATCAATTATTACTTGTTTTGGCTGTAAATTTTCTATTGTTATTGTACCTTTTAATAATACTTTGTGATATGTTGTTTTACCAATTTTCTTAAAATTTTCGATTCTCGAAACTTCTTCTTCATTATTTTTCATAACAACATCTATTGCCTTTGATAATTTAATAATTGAAACTGCACCTGTTGGAGTATATTTAAACTGGTCTTGAGCCATAAATTGTCCTTTGTCGGTTAAAACCATTACAGGAGCAGTAGTAAAAGGAAAATTAGTAAAGTTTTTTAATTCAATTGAATGAAAGACATCGCAATAATCGTCGTTGCTGTTACAATACATTGTTGAAGCAAAATTTACTTTGTCGGAAATATCTGCTTTGTAAATATCTTTATAACCTAAAACTGAAGAAAAAACCGGAAAAATTCCTTTAGAGTTTTTTGGTAAGCTAATTTTTCCAAGGTTATAATAATACAAATCGTTATTTTTTTCGCCTTCGGTTTCATAATTTGCTTCGAAATATGCAGGAGCTTGATCTCCCGCTGCATATCCACCGGTAGTTTGAACCTGCTGCATTGCATTGCTTAACATGTAATTATCGTTTCTGTCGAATTGAGATCTTGTAGTTGAAGTTGGCTGTGCCATATAATCATAAGAAATTGGGTCTAACAATAAGCCATAATAAAGTTGAGGCGAGCCAACAACAACTTCTGTTTCAACATCACTAATTTCTTCGGCATAATTTTCAATAGTGGCTTTCATCTCTAAACGGGCTTCTTTTTCGTTCTGTATTTTAAGGAAATATGATGGTATCCATGTCATTCCTTGTTGAAGATAATATTCCTGAAGTGAAACGCTTTCACTATTTTTTTCAAATTTTAAAGTAGCAGTGCGTGCAATGCTGTCATTTGTATATTCCGAGTTATCGGTTGAAAATGTAATATATTCAACTTTTAAATACGAAATAAATGTAATTTTTCCGTTATCGTCTTTAATTTTTACTAATCCTGATTCGGGAATATATGCCAATATTTTTCCGGAAATGCTTTTATCTGTTTTTTCGCCGGTTTGCAATATTAGTACAGCATCTTTGCCAACATTTGCTCTAATTAATTGGTCAATATACTTAGCTTTTGTTGAAGTTTTAAGAGTGTCGCTTTTAAAAATAACACTTTTAAGCATGTTTTCTTTTGCAGAGCCAATCCAATAAGTTCCGTATAAGGCAGTTGATGGAATAGGCAAAACAAACTTTCCATCTTTCGATTTTAGCTGTCCTTCTTTGCTGACAAGACAAGTAGAATTTTTAAACAGTGAAATTTTTTTCATAGGTAGTTTGTTTTGCGAAACACCCGAAAAATCTATTAATAAAATAGACAATAACAACATGCACGTAGTTTTCATAAAAATAATTTTAATTGATAATTTAATTTTTTGCAAGATAAAATATTTATTGTTTAAAATAAAATTTTAAAAAAATTAATAATAAAAAATACTTTTGCAAAAACAATTTGATTTTATAAAATTATGGCAGTATTAATTAATCCTGATAATTCGATAGCATTGTGGACTATAATAACAGGTGTTGCTGCAATCAGTATTTTTTTAGAGCAAAAATATAAATGGGCATCAAAAATTACAGGTTGTGTGTTAGCTATGGTAATAGCTGCCTTGTTTTCAAATTTTAATATTATTCCAACCGAATCGAAAGTATATGATGATGTATGGTCGTTTATAGTTCCTATGGCAATTCCTTTGTTGCTTTTTAAGGCAAATATTAAAAAAATATGGAAAGAAAGCGGAAGATTAGTTATATTGTTTTTACTTTCATCGTTGGGAACTTTAACAGGCGTATTTGTAGCTTTTTTTATTTTAAAAGACTTTATCCCATTACTTTACAAAGTTTCGGCAATGATGGCTGGTTCGTATATTGGTGGCAGCGTAAATTTTGCAGCTATGTCGGAATCTTTTAATGTCCCAGGTGAACTAGTTTCGGCTGCTGTAGTTTCCGATAATCTTATAATGGCAGTTTATTTTCTTTTGCTTATTGCGTTACCTTCAATGGCATTTATTTTAAAATTTCTTAAACAAAAAACTGTTGTAAAAAACAATAGTGAAAATAATTTTTCGGCTGACTTCTGGAAAGCGAAAGAAATTTCGCTAAAAGATATTGCAATTTGCATAGCTTCGTCGCTTGCTATTGTTTTTATTTCGCAGGTAATTGCCGATTATTTTAATTCAGTAATACCGGCTTCGAATATTAGCTTATCTTTTATAAGAGAACTTTTAGGTAATAAATATATGGTACTTACTACAATAACTATATTGTTGGCGTCATATTTCTCGAAATTCTTTGAAAATTTAGGTGGCTCGCAGGAAATAGGTGCTTTTATTATTCAAATTTTCTTTGTTGTTATTGGTATTCCTGCCTCTGTTTCTTTAATTGTTGAAAAATCACCATTATTACTTGTTTTCTGTGCAATTATAGTTATTGTAAATTTACTTGTTACGTTACTATTTGGAAGAATATTTCGATTTAAAATTGAGGAGGTTGTAATGGCATCAAATGCAAATATTGGCGGACCAACAACTGCTGCTGCAATGGCAATTGCAAAAGGATGGACAACACTTATAGTTCCTGCAATGCTTGTTGGTTGTTTAGGTTACGTGTTAGGAAATTATTTTGGAATATTTGTAGGTAATTTTTTGATGAGATATTAGAAGTTAGGAGTTAGAAATTAGAAGATAGTTTTGCAGTTACTATTCATTTTGAGTGTTAGTGGGGTTATTGAGTAATGTTTCAATAATTTGCATTAAAATAATTTCGTTTGCTTTACTAATAAGTGCATCTTTCCCATCTTTTAAGAAAACACGAATTCTAACGCCTCGTTTTTCGTTACTTTTTAATTTTTTCACTTTTTCGGGGGATATTGGGCTAAATGTTATTTCATTCTTTTTAGTTATCCAAATACCATGTAACAGTTTTATTTTCAAGTTTTTACCAATACTATCAATTTCAACATCACTCCAATTGTAAACTCCATTTTGTTCTTCAACTTCACCGAATCTTTTTTCAAAAGCATCAATAAAAAAATCAACGCTGTCGTTTACATCAATATACGATTCAACTTTGTTATCGGGCAAAATCATTCTGTTTACGTGTGCACGCAAACTATCTTCTTGAGAAAATGATAAGTTGTACGTTGTTATAAGTAAAAGAAATGTTATAATTTTCATCTGTTTATTTTTTATTAGTTTAGAGTTTGTTCACTGTTCAAAAAAGTTCTATGTTCACTGTTTACTGTTTACTGTTTACTGTTCACTGTTTACTGATCAAAAAAACTCACTGTCATTCAATAGTCATACCATTGTCAGCATTTGTAATGCAGTTAGAAAACAATTGTGTGACCATTGTTATTATTGTTCACTGTTTGCAGGTTTTTCTTCAATCTTGTTTTATCAATCTTTTAAATCTTGTTTTTACAATCATCCATTTCATATAGATTTTAATTCTTTCCAATTGTTTATCAATTTACATTCTTTTTTTAATAATGAATACATTATAGAATTTTTAAACGTTCCGTTTATTAAAAAATTTTGCCGGAGTATTCCTTCTTTTTTAAATCCAAGTTTTTGATAAAGTTTTATTGATGCAATATGTTCCAAATAAATTTGTGCCTCAATTCTGTTAAGTTCTAATTTGTTAAATGCAAACCAAAGAACTGGCTGCATAGCTTCGGTCATTATTCCCTTTTGCCAATATTCTTTTGATAAAAATGTTCCTGCCGATGCAAATTTATGTTTATTATCGGGCTGAAGCGAAATGTCGCCTATAACTTTATTATTTTCTTTAAGTTGAACAGCCCAAAATATAATTTTTCCATCGGCACTTGCCTCGGTAACTGATTTTATAAACAAAAGAGTATCGTCAATTGATTTGTGAGTATCGGGACCAGCCCATTTCATAACTTCTTCGTCATTGTACAGCAAAAACGAATCGTGTGCAAACCGGGCACTATATTTTATTAAAAGTAACCGTTTTGTTTCAAATTCGGAAAATGGAAGTTTGAAATTGGATTGCATTTTAAATTAATGAAATTTATATGTTGTAAAAGTAAAAAAATAAAATGCAATAATTATTATTAATACCAATTAATGATATATAATCAAAAGGGAATAATTTGTGTTTTTACCTTTCTAACTCTGTTAATATTCAAAAAAGTTCATTGTTCATTGTTTAAAAAAGTTCATTGTTCATTGTTCAAAAAAGTGCATAACATAACCCCATTACATCAGATTTGGAGGTTACAATTTGTGACCTCCAAATCGTAAATGCTTCCTTTGATATAATTGTTCAAGAAAAAAATTGATGTTTATGCTCCAAATAATTTTTTTTAATACTATTTTTGAAAAATTTTTCTTTTTATAAAGAATTCATTAAACTTATCGGATGTTACGTATAATTTTATTTATTTTATTTTTAATAGTTTTAAAATCAACTGCTCAGGAAAACGGCACGCCATTAATTACGAATTATTCCCCCGATTTATTTAATGCTGAGCCACAAATATGGACAGTTATCCAAGACAAAAGAGGTTTGATGTATTTTGGTGCTTCCGATTGTGTTTTGGAATTTGATGGCACTACATGGCGCAAAATTTATACTCCCAAAAAACAAGTAGTTCGTTCGCTTTATATTGACAAAAAAGGTCGAATTTATGTAGGTTCAAATAATAATTTTGGATATCTTGAACCTGATTCAATTGGTTCTTTAACTTATATCTCAATAAGCGATTGTCTTGATTCTAATCTCCGCAAGTTCGAAGATGTTTGGGAAACAATAGTTACAGATGATTGTGTGTATTTTGGCTGCTCGAATTATATTTTCAGATATTATCCAACAAACCAAAAGCCAACGCCTGCTGACATCGAAGTATTTAAAGCAGAAACAAGTTTTTTCCTTTTATTTAAAAATAAAAATGATGTTTATACATATCAAAGAAAAAAAGGTCTTTCCAAATTATGTAAAGAAAATATAGAATTGGTAGAAGAAGGAGCTAAAATCAGAACCTGGTTTATGCTCCCGTATCCTGGCAATAAAATCTTTATCGGTTCAATGCCCGAAGGATTATTTGTTTATGACCCACTGACAAAGAACAAGGAAGAAATATTGTCGAAGAAATATTTTAACCACGATGCTATAAAAATATTGGAAGCTTTTTTAGCAGAAAATCAATTATATAATGCAACTGTCTTAAATGATGGGCGTTATGCTCTTGCCACAATACGGAGTGGAATTGTTATTATTGATAAAAGGGGCAATATTCTTCAACATATCTATAAAGGTAATGGCTTGCAAAGCCAAACGGTTCATTATCTTTTTCAGGACAGACAAGGTGGTCTATGGGCTGCATTAACTTATGGTATTTCGCGAATTGAGGCACATTATCCGGTAAGTCTTTGGAATGAGAAAACGGGTTTAGTAGGAAGTATTTACAATGTAATTCGCTATGAGAATAGAATTTATGCCAGTTCAAATTTAGGTTTACAATATTTAGAAAATGGTTTGTTTTATCCTGTTGAAGAATTAGCAGGTAGAAATGCCATTCAGGTATTCGATTTGAAGAATTTTAAAATAAACGAACAAAATATTTTTCTGGCTACTGCAACTAATGGAATATGGCAGATAAAAGGGAAAGAAGTCAGAAATATAAGCCAATTATTTTCATTTGGGTTATATCAATCTCCTTTTGATTCTGCTAAGATTTATGTGCCCGATGGTAATGATATATATCTACTTGAATATATAAACGGAAAGTGGAACGAGAGTAAAAGTTTAATTTCCTTTGCGGGAACACCTTCTAATTTAATTCAGGTTAATAGTAATGAGTTATGGTGTGTAGTTGATAATAATCCTGTATTAATTAAAATAAAAACAATTAACAATGAAATAAAATTTGAGCCTTTCTTTTTTACAGAGAAAAAAAATCCTGAAATAAAAGAACTCACTTTTAATGGTATTAACATTGTTGAAAATTCGCTTCATTTTATGACCAATAAAGGCATTTATTTATTTCAGATGAAGCCCAAAAAATTCTTAAAAACGAATAAAATCTTTGGGATAAACATTTCGAAATTTAATTATGATTTTGTTGATGCTAAAACCATAGGAAATTCTCAGGTTTTATTCGTAAAAAAAAACAATCGCCTTCAATTAATACAGATTATAAAAGAAAATGGAAAAACGATAGTTGATTCTTCAGTATTTAAGCGGTTACGCGATATTGAATCATACTATAGTGATGGTGATAGCTTAATGTGGTTTGTTTCGTCAAAAAACTTATACAAGTTTAATTGGAAAAATAATTTTGCCATTTTAAATAATAATAATTCTTTAATTAGAAATGTGTTGTTAAACGGTGATTCTATAATTTTTAACGGTGCATTTCAATGTAAAATAGATGGATTTGTAAATGTTGGGTTGGAGCAATTAGCAATACAAAAGCCTATTATAAAGTATATATACAATGATATTGTTTTTAATTTTTCGGCACCGGAATTTGATAACGAATCATTAAACGAATACAGTTATTTTTTAGAAGGCGACCATAAACAAAGTAATTGGTCGGCTTATAGTAGTGAAACCAAAAAAGAATATACTAATTTAAGCGAAGGCGATTATATTTTCAGAGTAAAATCAAAAAATATTTTTGGACATGAATCAAAAATCTCAAGTTATAGTTTTACTATACTTCCTCCATGGCACCGAACTATTTGGGCATACATATTATATATCCTGTTTTTTATTGGTTTTATTTGGTTGTTGTTAAAACTAAATTCAAAGCGGCACGAATTAGCTAAAAAGAAATTAGAACAAATTGTTAAGGAAAGAACCATAGAAATTATGGAGCAAAACGAACAAATTCTTCAACAAAAAGAAGAATTATTAATACAAACTGAAATGCTTGAAAGTATTAATCTTGAATTAGAAAAATTATCGTTAGTTGCCCGCGAGACTGATAATGCAATTTTAATTGCTGATGCTAAAGGTACAATAGAGTGGATAAATCAAGGCTTTACACGTTTATATGGTTATACGCTCGAGGAGTTTAAAAAAGAAAGAGGGACTAATTTTATAGGGGTAAGTTCTAATTCAAATATTAGAGAATTTTACGAAAAATTATTAATTAACAAAAAAAGCGTTATTTACGAAACTCCATTTGAAACAAAACAAAAAACAGTTATATGGTCTCAAACAACTTTAACACCAATATTTAACGAAGATGGCGAAATAATAAGAATAATAGCAATAGATTCAGATATAACAAAGATGAAATTAGCCGAAGATGAAATCGGCAAACAAAGAGAAGAAATTGAATCGCAACGAAATTACGCCGTTTTGCAAAGAGATGAAATAATAAAGCAAAAAAAAGAATTAACAGACAGTATTCGATATGCTTTGCAAATTCAGGAGTCAATGTTGCCAACAGATAGTCTTATTAAAAGTTTAGTACAAGATTATTTTATATTATATAAACCAAGAAATATTGTAAGTGGTGACTTTTATTGGATAAATGAGGTTGAAAATAAAATTATTGTTTCAGTTGGTGATTGTACAGGACATGGTGTGCCTGGTGCTTTTATGAGTTTATTGGGTATTACTTACCTTAAGGAAATTGTCGTAAATGAATATATTACACATCCTGCTGTGATACTAAAAAAATTAAGAAAAGAAGTAATTAAATCATTAAAGCAAAGGGGAAAAGAGTTGGAGTTAAAAGACGGAATGGATATATCATTATGTGTATTTGATAAGGAAACTAAAATATTGGAATTTTCTGGAGCTAATAATTCTGCGATTTTAATTAATGACAGTGTAATGGTAGAATTAAAAGCCGACCGCATGCCTATAGGAATTTATGAAACGATGGATAAATTTAGTTTGAAGCAAATTCAATTAAAAGAAAATGATATTATTTATTTATTTACAGATGGATACAAAGACCAGTTTAATGGTAAGTCTGGTAAAAAGTTCCTCTCAAAAAGATTTAAAAAATTAATTCAGGAAATTTCCACTAAAACATTAATTGAACAGAAAATTATTTTAGAGGAGGCTTTAAGTAATTGGAAAGGTAGCTGTGACCAGGTTGATGATATTACAGTATTAGGGTTGAAGTTCTTTTAGTGTCTGTCCATAATGTCCGATTTTTTCGTTATACTCGTTTTGAAAACAGTCATTTACTACAGTAAACTCCTTGGTTTTCAAAACTTCGCATGCCTCAAACTCGAACATTATGAATCAGACACAGAGTTTATAGACAGACACTATTTAGTGTCCGTCTATA
>Ga0209211_10005283_pt1 | contig 19443 bp, 21 predicted proteins | sample RifGroA2_FD_183992 | JGI IMG/M metagenome (GOLD analysis project Ga0209211, IMG submission 183992) | Groundwater microbial communities from Rifle, Colorado, USA - Groundwater A2 (SPAdes) (version 2) | ecosystem: Environmental > Aquatic > Deep subsurface > Groundwater | place: Rifle, Colorado...
TTCTTAACAATGATGATTATCATTGGCAACCTTGGTCAGTGGCTCAACTTACAGCCTTGCAAACCATAGTTAACCAGCCTTGGCCCCAGTCCATTAAAGACCTACCCTTGAATCGCAGTTTAGCTATTTCGGTTAATGAGATTATTGATCGTTTGTTAATTTTAGTTTTGGAGAAATAAAAACAGTACGGGTCAGATGACTTACGTACTGCTATTAGTTGAAGTCTAGGATAATTAATATCCACGCAGGAACAGTTGCTGAGACGCATCGAAAGAGTCGTTGGCGATACAGACTAACAGATAGTCTGGATGATTGAATTGCAGAAGAGGAACTATTTTTTTGTCAGTCGGACATTTAAGACAATTAGTATTTTTTTGTTTACTGACCAAATAGAAATCACAGGCTGTACTGGCTCGACTACCATTGATAATCAGCCAAAAGCGCAATTTCCGTTTGTTATTCTCTACCACTAAATCAACCGAGGCTATAATACTGCCCAATGGTATATCTACTGTCAGAGCATGACAGTTAATCTTGTCTGGCAACCAAACAGTGTCTACCGCATAGAGAGTGAGATTCTGTTGCATAATTTCCTCTTGGTTTTATATCGGTTTTGGAAAGAACTCCAGATCATTAGTTATATAGTTATTATGAGTAAAATCAGCCTAGCAGTCAATATTGAAAAACTACCTTTAATTTGCTATGATTTAATTGATTTTTGTTTATAATTAAAAAATTTATGTCTAGATTACTAATTAAAGAAGCTGTCCAACAGCAGGGGACAATCACCGTGGCTGGTTTTGTCCGCAGTTTACGTGGCCACAAAGGTCTGATGTTTGTAGATTTGGCTGATCTTAGCGGTCAATTGCAACTAGTATTCACAGCTGATAGTCCAGCTTTTGTCATAGCTGAACAACTGACTTTGGAAAGTGTCATTGAAGCCAGCGGTCAACTGCAGTCTAAACCGCCTAAAAAAGGTTCTACGGAACAAGAATATGAGGTTTTGGTGCAAGAGGCTAAGATCATTTCTTTAGCTGATGCCAGTTTGCCCATTCCTGTCTTGGCTAAAGCTGACAATGAAGCTGATACTGACAATCGCTTTAATTGGCGCTGGTTGGATTTACGTCAGCCTAATCATCAATTAATTTTCAAAACTTGGACTGAATTAGAAAAAGGTTTTAGACAGTATTGGGATCAGGCCGGCTATTTACAGATTTACACCCCGACTTTTATGAGCACCGCCAGTGAGACGGGTTCGGAAGTCTTTGCTGTTAAATATTTTGATCGTCAAGCCTACCTAGCTCAATCACCCCAATTCTACAAGCAAATGGCCATGGCTTCGGGTTTGGAAAAAGTTTTTGCTGTGGGTGCTGTTTACCGCGCGGAAAAATCATATACCAATCGTCACAATACCGAATTCACGGGCTGGGACTTTGAACTGTCCTATATCAATTCTGAAGTAGAGGTTATGCAGGAATTAGAGAAGATGTTGGTAGCTGGTTTTACCCAAGTTAAGGCCAAATTAAATTTAGATATTGTCGTGCCCGCCCTGCCTTTCCCGAGAATTACCTTGGCTGAGGCTAAATCTAAATTAGCTACGGCTAAGATTAAATCAGAAACACCGGATGATTTTAGTGCTGAAGAAGAACAGGCTCTGGGTCAGATTATACAGCAAGAGACCGGCCATGATTTTGTATTCATTACAGCTTACCCAGTATCTAGCCGTCCTTTCTACCATATGCAGAGAGAGGACGATCCTAATCTTACCAAGAGTTTTGACTTGATGTACAAGGGTATAGAGATTACCACTGGCGCCCAAAGAGAACACCGCTACGATGTCCTAAAAAAACAAGCTGAAGCTAAGGGCATGAATACTGCAGAGTTAGAAGATTATCTCAACTTCTTTAAATATGGCTGTCCAGCCCATGGTGGTGCTGGCATTGGTCCGGCTAGAATTATTATGAAGCTCTTAGGCTTAAATCATTTACGAGAAGCTGTTTTCTTGCCTCGAGATGTTAGACGCTTAAGACCTTAAGTTATGCGTGTCGGTCTCATTGCTCCAATTAATAATCAGGGGGAGAAAGCGTTGGTAAATGATTTATCTAAAAAAATTGAGGCCATTGGTTTTCAAGTGGAGATAGTTCTGGCTGACAAATTGTCTGACTACCATATTTTAGTGGCGATTTTTGATGGTCGTACTCTCAGTCCCTCTGACTATATCCAGCTAGGTGTTTTTTACGGCTACAAAGCCAAACAACAGCCGGCTAAGCTAATTATCGGCTATCAAACCAGCACTATTGATTATTTAGGTCAGGAAGCCAAATGGCTGGACCATTTGGCTACCACGGAATTAAACCTCATTAGCTGTCTAAAAGACTATATCTACTATCACCAGCATGAATAGGATCACTCATAATAATTTACGTTTGCGTACTTGGTTAGAAATAGACAAAAAGGCTTTGGCCCATAACTATCAGAGTTTGCGGAAAATCTTGTCACCTGGTTGTCAGCTCATGGCTGTGGCCAAATCCAATGCCTACGGCCATAGCTTAATAGACTATTCTCAAGCCATGCAGGCTCTGGGTGTGGATTGGCTAGGCGTCGACTCTATCATAGAAGCTGTAACTTTGCGAAAAAATAATATTACTGTGCCTATTTTGGTTTTAGGCTATACCTTTCCTGAACTAGTGGCTACGGCCATTAAGCAGAATATTAGTTTGTTGATTTCCAGCTTTGACAGCTTGCAGGAATTGGTGGCTTCAGGACAGGCTACTGGTTTGAAGATTCACTTGAAGTTTGATACCGGCATGTCGCGCCAAGGTTTTTCCCCTGATCAAGCCGAGTCTGTCTTACAATTTATGAAAGACAAATTGCCCTCAGTGATTATTGAAGGCGTCTGTACTCATTTGGCCGGCGCTAAGAATCCGGCCTTTCCTGAAAGTGCCCAGCAACAATTGTCTGGTTTTGAACAAGTGTTAAAAATATTTAGTCAGCAGGGGCTGAAAGTTATCAGACACGCGTCCGCCACTTCTGGCGCCATTGTTTTTCCCGAGAGTCATTATGATTTAGTCCGTATTGGCATTGGCCTCTATGGTCTCTGGCCCTCTCCGGAAGTTAAACAAGCTTTTGTTGATAGGCTTAGTTTACAACCCAGCCTAACTTGGAAAACCATTGTGGCTGAAGTCAAAACCCTGTTGGCTAATAGTAAGATTGGCTATGATTGGACAGAAACAGTGTCACAACCAACCAAGATAGCTGTTTTGCCTATCGGCTACTGGCATGGCTATGACCGTAGCCTATCTAGCAAGGGTTGTGGTATAATAAAAGGGCAGTTGGCCAAGGTGCTGGGTCGCGTATCTATGGATATGATAGTGGTGGATATTAGCCAAATTGATGATGTTAAGGTAGGCGAAGAAGTAATCTTAATCGGTCAGCAAGGACTAACTAGTTTTAGTGCTGAAGCCATGGCTGAGTTGGCCCAGACTACAAATTATGAAATAGTCACTCGTCTTAATCCTTTGATTAAACGAATTTACAAATAATTAACAAATTAATTTACAAAATTATGAATCAACATTCTAATGCTAAGTTTGCCTTCTTCTACATGTTGTCCTTGGTCGGTCTGATCTTTATGGCCGTAGCCACTGGTCTCATTCTTTTTAACATCATTGATATGTCTATAGCTGATGTTAATAATTATTTCAACGATGGCGGTTTGAAGTTTGGTATTTCAGCTTTGATTATTGCCACCCCCATCTATTATATTCTGATGTGGCAGATTAACAAACATTTACGCTCCGGCAGTTTGCCCAAGGATTCTGGTGTCAGACGCTGGCTAACCTATTTGATTCTTTTTGTCACCTCCGTGGTGGTTATTGGCTGGTTAATCGCTATTATTAACATGTTCTTAAATGGTGAATTAACCACCAAATTTATTCTCAAGGCGCTTACCGTTCTGATTATTGCCGTTATTGTCTTTACCTACTATCTCTATGATATCAAGCGTGAAGTCTTTACCAAAAACAAAGTGGTCATTTGGTATTTTTACGCTTCTTTGGTTTTAGTGATCGCTACTTTTGTTAGTGCTTTCTTTTTTGTGGAATCACCCACGACCGCTCGCAATCGCAGTTATGATCAAAAGATTGTGGATAGCTTTAATATGATTGATTCAGCGGTTAACCAGTATTATTTGGACAACAATATCTTACCAACTGATTTGCAAATACTCATCAATGACAAGAAGTATTATTTAACAACTACTGATACCATGAATCAGCTGACCAATCAAGTCTACGTCTACAGTGTAGTCAATGACAAAACCTACCAGCTTTGTGCTGATTTCAAGGCTTCTACTTTCGATCAAACCACAGAAGGCGACTTCCGCTATATGTATGACAAACGTTGGTCTCATGATATGGGCTACCAGTGTATAGAGCAAGAAGTCATGGAAAAGGATCCTAATGTCCCTAATGTAGCTGTGCCAGTGAAATATCAGTAGATAAAAAAGATTATTGAATAATAGACCATAAAGATAGCTAGCTATAGCTATCTTTATGTATATTATGGCTAATATTAAAGGAGATAATGCTAATGAAGTTGACAAATTAATAGAAATATGCTATTATAATATAATTAGTATATTGAAAATTAAAGGAGATTTAGACATGAATAAGATTTTAGAAGAAATCAAAACTCCCCAGGAGTTATTAAATTATTTAAATCAACATAATTTCAAATATGGTTATGTTGGTAAAAATAATGGTAAGGTTTACTCAGACAATGATTCTGATTATGGAAGATATTTTGCTCAAGAGTATCACTTACAAACACCAGAGGAATTATTAGCTAGTGGTATAGGAATATGTTGGGATTATGCTGAATTAGCAAGAGATTGGTTTAAACAGCATAATTATGAATTTAATTTTTACGGCATGGTAGTTCAGCCTAAAAACAAATCAATTCATAATAACTTAATAACCCACACCTTCGTCGCTTATAAACAAGCTAATAAATGGTATTGGTTCGAATATGCCTTTGCTAAGCAAAGAGGCATCCATACATTTAACAGTCTTGATGAGTTACTTAAAACTATCCAAGTCAAACAACTTGAATGGGCAATAGATCAAGGCATAACTGATAATCTGAATGATATTAAAGTTTGGGAATATGAATTTCCTAAGAGCCGAGATCCTAAAAGCATTATTAACTCATTTATAGCAAAGCTTAATTAAAAATCCGCAATTAATAATTGATAAAAATATCAATTAGCAATTGCGGTTTTATTTTTGCCTTTTCCCTTGTTTTTAGCTATAATTGTTTTGTAAGCTAAGGCCCTTAGTCTTTTTTATGATTATCAAACAAGAGCAATTTGCAGGTCCTCTTAGTCTGTTGTTACAGATGATTGAGCAGGAGAAAATGGCTATTACAGAAGTCAATCTGGCCAAGATCACAGATGAGTATGTGACCTATATCAAAAACTCACCCAATATTACAGCTGACAATATCGCTGATTTTTTAGTGGTGGCGGCCAAGCTGTTGTTGATTAAATCCAAAGCTTTGTTGCCCTATTTAAGTCAGGAAGAAGAAGCTGAGATAGAGGAGTTCCAAGAACAGTTAAAAATGTACCAAGAATTTCTCCAAGCCACTAAACATATTGCCCAGTTAGCCAATAGTAGCGATTTAATGTTTGCCCGTGAATTTGACCGTCAAGCTTTGCTATCTAGCAATCAGATCTTCTTTCCACCTAGTAAGCTTAGTTTAGAGCACCTGCCCGCTATTTTTGATGAAGTCTTGGGTCGTTTGGTAGCCCCAGCTATTTTAGAAGAAGAAACTATTATGGATGAAGTTAATATTGATGATCGCATTGCCTTCATCGCCCAGGTCTTAACTTCGAAGCTAAAATTAGTTTTTAGCCATATTATTAAAGGCGCCAAAGACAAAACTGATATCATTGTTAGTTTTCTAGCTATTTTGGAATTAATGAAACAGAGAGATATTAATATTGAACAAAGTGAGCTCTTTGGCGAAATAAAGATTAACAAGCTATAATTTAAAATAGATAGAATATCAATATGGATAAATTAAAATCACAGTTGGAATCTTTGCTCTTCGTTTCAGCCAAACCCATGGCTGTTAAACAGTTAGCCGAACTGCTAGAGGTAGAGCCTAAGCAAGTGATGGTCGCTGGCGAAGCTTTGGCTAAGGAATATCAACAGCAAGACAGGGGAGTCCAGGTTATTAAAAACGGCACTAAATATCAAATGGTCAGCACTCCCGCCAATACCAAGCTGGTGCAAGCTTTTATCAAAGACGAAACCAAGAGCGAGTTGAGCCGGCCTAGTTTGGAAACCCTGACTATCATTGCCTACCGCGGACCCATTAAAAAAACTGATCTGGACAAGATTCGGGGCATTAATTGTAGTTTGATTTTGCGTAATTTATTGTTGCGCGGTTTAGTGGAGACCTCGGAACAAAACAAAGAAACCTCTTACAGTGTCACTATGGATTTTGTTAGATTTCTCGGTATTAATGACCTAGCTGAATTGCCTGATTATCAGCGCTTGCATAATGATGAAACTGTCGATAAGATAATACAAAGCTCCTAACCTATGACCATTATCTTGGCTATTATCACTTCTTTCATTATGGGCTGGCTCCAACCTTGGTTGCCAACCCAAGCAATTGCTATCTCTTCTTCTACTAACAGCGAGATAGCGGCTTTGAATTGTGAAATTTCCGCCCGCAGTGGCCTAGCTGTGCTCAATCAAGAAGTAGAGCTCTGCAGTCACGAGCCTGACCAAGTCCTGCCCATCGCCAGTATTAGTAAACTCATGGCTGTCTTAGTTTTTTTAGATCACAATCCCGGCTGGGAAACTGTCTATCGCATCAAGACGGCTGACCGTCGAGAAGGTGGACGCATCTATTTGTTTTCCGGCGATGAAGTGACAGTCAAAGATTTGTTTTACAGCGCTTTAATTGCTTCTGATAATACGGCTGTCATCGCTTTGGTTAATACTTCCGGTTTAACAGAAGAGGCCTTTACCCAAGAGATGAATGACAAAGCTAGAACTTTAGGTCTCAGTAAGACTCACTTTTCCGATCCCACGGGCCTGTCTAATCTCAATGTCTCCACGGCCAGAGAAGTGGCTCGGTTAGCAGCTGAAGCCTTTGCTCATGAAGAAGTAACTAACGCAGTTTTAAATAGTCAATATAGTTTCAAAACCCAGCAGGGCAAACCCAAAGTCATTTACAGCACTGGCCAGCCCTTGGCTAGCCAGTCTCCGGGTTTGGAGTTTTTGGGTGGTAAGACCGGCTATCTAACCGACAGTGGCTATTGTTTTGTCGGCCTCTTTGCTAAAGATGATCAAAGAATCATCACTGTAGTTTTGGGCGCCAAAGATAGCGAAGATCGCTTTGCTCAAACCGCCTTAATGTTGGAAGCTTACAATTCCGCTAATCAATTAAATTAAATATATGACTAAATTAATCGTGGCTAACTGGAAAGCTAATTTAAATCTTAGAGCCAGCTTGCAATTAGCCAAGGCCTATGCCAGAGCGTTCCAGAAATCTAAACACCCAGTAGTGGCCTGCCCGTCAGAGCTGGCTTTAGCTGGAGTCAAAGATATTTTAAAAAAGAGTTCAATTAAGTTAGGGGCCCAGAATGTTTATTCACAACCTAATGGTGCCTATACTGGGGAAGTATCAGCCCAGACCTTGAAAGACTTAGGTTGTCGCTATGTCATTATCGGTCATAGTGAAAGGCGACAATATTTAGAAGAAAGTGATGCCTTAATTAATTTGAAAATAAAAGTAGCTTTGGCTGTTAAGCTTATACCCATTGTTTGTGTGGGGGAGAATTGGGCCAAGCGTCGTGCTCAACAGCATCAGGCTTTTGTCAAAGATCAACTGCAGTGTGCTTTCAAGAATATTAAAACCAAACAAGAGATAATTATTGCCTATGAACCAATCTGGGCCATTGGCACAGGCAAGGTAATTAAACCAACTGATGCGCAAATCATGCAACAATATATTAAACAGACAGCGCAAGCAATTTTGGGCCAACAAGCTAAGCTCAAGGTGCTCTATGGCGGTAGCGTGACTGCCCAAAACGCCACTGCTTTGCTAGCTGTGGACAGTGTGGACGGTTTGCTAATAGGGGGCACTAGTTTGCAAGTTGTAGCTATGAAAAAAATAGCTAATATTAAGTAAATAATTGGCAAATTGCTTGCTTTCTATTTATTTTTATGTTAACCTAATTCAGTATCTAGAAAAATTATGACTTATGTTATTTGGCTATTAGTATTAGTTAGTTTAGGTGTTATTGGCACCATTCTTTTCAGGAAGTTTTCTGTCTTAGCTAATATTGATGTGGCTAATATAGAATCAGAGAAACAAGCCGCCCTAAAGCAACGCATTATTTCTGAAAAACTCCAACGTCGTGTCAAGAAAGTTGGCCAGCGCTTGTGGCGTATTTTTAAGCCTATCTTTAAGGTGCTTAATAGTTTTTTTGGTTGGGCTTATCGCAAGCTCTGGGACTTAAAGGATCGTTACTCTCAGCGTGACTTACAGTCCACTGACAGTAGCAGTGAAAAAATTGCTGGCCTATTTGTTCAGGCTCAAGATTTGTGGCGTCGTGAAGATTTAGCTGAAGCCGAAAATAAATACATTGAAATTATTGGTTTGGATAGTAAGAACTTCAAAGCCTTTCAGCTTTTAGGTGAATTGTATATGACTAGACAGAATTATGCCGAAGCCGAACAAACTTTTTCTCACGCTATTAAACTAAGGCAGGTGGGTGAACAAAATAATGACAAAGAGGTGGCCAATATCTATTTCAACTTAAGTTTGGCTACTCAAGCCCAATCTGATTATCAATCAGCCATAGCTAATATGAAGCAGGCTCTGCAGATTGATCCGAATAATCCTCGCTGTCTTGATAAAATGCTGGAGTTGTGTATAATAACCAAGGATAAGGGTGAAGCTTGGTTAACTTACAAAAAGTTAGCTGAAGTCAATCCTGATAATCAAAAGTTGGAGGATTTAAAACAAAAGATCAATGATCTTTAGTTTTTTACTAAATTGGCCGTTGTAGCTCAGTCGGTAGAGCGTCGCCATGGTAAGGCGAAGGTCTCGGGTTCGATCCCCGACGACGGCTCACTATGCAATCTAAATCATTAGGAGGTTTTACTTTAGTGGAAGTGTTAATTGTTTTGGCAATTATTGCTGTTTTGGCTTCCATTGTCATGGTCGCCGTGGGCAGTATTCCTCAGAAAGCCAGAGATACTAAACGTTTGGCCACGATCAAGAGTTTAAGTCGGGTTCTGGACCTGGGTTGTTATTGGCCTCAAGCTGGGGCGGGTGAGTATGATCTAGCTCAGATTTTTGTGGAATGGAAGACTCAAAATCCTGACTATGCCAAATATATAGCTCAGTTACCTCAAGATCCTAAGACCGGCATTGTTAACCAAACTAATTATAAGTATATTGTGACAGCTGATAAGCACTGTGTGCTGTATGCTAATCTGGAGAATGACCAAGCGGTAGTTGATCTGCCTCAATTAACAGAGCCGACACCAGCCAGCGGGGTAGGTATTTTACAAGCGGGCAATGAGGGCTGGAATGGTAGCAACAAATACTATCAGTATAGTCGTTGATTATTTCAGACTATTGGTTTTTAGTTATTTTTATATTGCGACATAATTCCTTAACCACTTGACAGCGATTTTTTTATAGGCTATGATATACCTATACCCTAGGTAGGGGTGCAGATAATTGATTATTTTTATCTTATATTAGTAATTATTTAATTCTATGACTATTAATCAAGACAAGGCTTTGGTGAATTTTAAGAAAGCTCAGAGCCTAATGGCGCGTATTATTAAAATGACTGCAGATCAACAGTATTGTGTTGATATTATGCAACAAAATTTAGCAGTCATTGGCTTGTTAAAATCAGCTCATCAAATGATGATGGAGGCTCATTTGAATAGCTGTTTTGCTCATGCCTTGCAGAGCAATGACAAAAAGCTCAAACAAAAAATGACTCAGGAAATTTTGCAAGTCAGTAAAATCTCTAATAAATAATTAATTTTTATCTATGCGTACTACTCTGCATATTAAAGGTATGACCTGTGTTTCTTGCGAGACTCTGATTTATCAAGAATTAAAAGGTCTACCCGGTTTTCATCAAGCCAAGATTTCTTGTCGTCGCGGTACGGCTGATATTGCTCACGATGAAACATTTGATTTACATCAGGCCATTAAAACTATAGATGGTTTAAACTATCAAGCTGGCTTAGAACCTTGGTCGGATAATACCGCACAATTTAAAGCTAAGGCTACGGCTGGGCAATGGTTCAATGTTATTATGATAGTGGCAGCCTTATATTTACTCTATCGTTTAATTCAAAATTTTGGTTGGTTGGATCGATTGAATGTAGCCGGTAACGAAATCGGCTATGGTTTAGCTATTCTCATTGGTATTGTCGCTTCTGTGTCCACTTGTTTAGCCGTGGTTGGCTCGGTGGTTCTGGCTTTTGGTGCTAAATACAAAACATCAGGACAGGGCTTCTATCAAACTTCTGTGCGACCCCATCTCATGTTTCAAGCTGGCAGACTGATCACTTTTTTCGTGCTAGGTGGCGTTTTAGGTCTAGTTGGTAGTTGGTTCGCTTTGTCTCAGAGCTTCTGGGGTTGGTTTACCTTGGCCGTAGCTTTAATTTTAGCCTGGTTGGGTTTAAGTATTTTGGGTTTTGCCCCGCCTTTAAGTAAGCTGGGTTTTCATTTACCTAAAGGGCTAACTAGTTGGTGGTACAAACTGCAAGGTTCCGATCATCCTTTGGCCCCAGCGTTGCTAGGTGGTTTTACCTTCTTTATGCCTTGTGGCTTTACCCAAAGCTTACAGCTTTTTGCCATGTCTACCGGTGATTTTTTAACCGGTGCTTACACTATGCTGTTTTTCGGTTTGGGCACAGCGCCAGTACTTTTAAGTTTGGGCGTGGCTACCAGTAAGTTTAAAAATAAAAAGAGTGTGGTCTTGGAGAAGGCTATTGGTTTCGTGGTGGTCTTGTTTGCTGTCTATATTTTTGCTAATGGTTCAGCTCTTTTGGGTTGGAACCTTAATTTACCCACTGCCCAGTCAGCGATCAATGTAGCGCGCCAGACTCAAGACGAACAAGTGGTAGAAATGGCCGTAACTTCTAGCGGTTACCAGCCAAGTACGTTTGAAATTATTCAAGGCGTGCCAGTTCAATGGATAATTAATGGTGACAATATAACCGGCTGTACTAGTCAAATTATCGTGCCCAGCTTGAATATCAGTCAAAAATTAACTAAGGGTGAAAATATTATTCGTTTTACTCCCACAGAAACAGGTACTATTAATTTTTCCTGCGGTATGGGCATGGTGCGTGGTAAATTTTTGGTCAAAGCTACGGCTACTGACAGTACTAGTTGCCCTATTAATCCTGTTAGTGGTGAGGCACAATGTCAGACTAACGACCAAAGTGTCATTGATGTGCCATCAGCTCAGGCAGCGACGACTAATACGGAACAGACAACAGCAATCGATCAAGCTAACAATCCATCTGCAACTAATTCAACTACTGAACAGGTTATTACTATGACCGTTGATGGTCGAGGCTATACTCCCGACATTTTATATGCCAAGGTTGGTCAACCTATTAAGTGGGTGATTAACGCCGCACCTAAATTAGGTTGTACTAAAGCTATTAAGATTGATGATTATAATATTTACAAAGAATTAAAACCAGGTGAAAATATTATCCGTTTTACACCGACCAAGACAGGTGAGATCCTGTTTTCCTGCGGTATGGAAATGGTTTGGGGCAAATTTGTCATCACCGCTGACGGTCAACCCAGCGCTCAAGCGCCGACAGCCAGCCCAACAGCTAGTCTGGCTAGTGCCGGTGGCGGTTGTGGTGGGGGCGGTTGTGGCGGTGGTTGTGGTTGTGGTGGTGGGGGCGGTTGTAGCCGTTAAATAATAACTATATGAATACTACTAATTTTAAATTATCCGGTCTTACTTGCCCCAGCTGTGTTAAGCTGGTTTCTAATCGTTTGAAAAAGGTGTCGGGCGTGCAAGAAGTTAATATTGATTTAGTCTCAGGTAACGTCATGGTTAACAGTGAAGCAAATCTTAATTTAGAAATTTTTAAAAAAAGTTTGGAGGGGACACATTATTTAATAATTAAGTAATTATATGATTAAGAAAATATTATTAAAAATACAAGGCATGCATTGTTCCTCCTGTGAGACTATTACTCAAGAGGAATTGTCCGAATTGCCAGGTGTTAGTGAGATTAGCGTTGATGCTAAGGTTGGGTCAGCCGAATTAACTTTAGATGAAGCACAGAACAATCTCGATGATGTGATTAATGCTGTGAAGCAAGCTGGCTATAAGGCAGAAGTTGCATCAAATGTAGCTGTGGATAACGAACAACAAGATGTGGTCGTTTCTAACCGTTACTCTAAAAGTACTGAACCTTTGCGAGTTAAATTAGAAACCAAAACGACAGCTGAAGGTAGGGTGTCAGAGAATGAACTGGGCAAAACTTATTTTGAAGGAGCTATCAAAAATGATCGTTCGGCTGAATTTATTATCCCTAAAAATAGTCCAGAAATAGAACGTCTAGTTGGTCAATTAGGTAAAACAACCAATATCGCCCATTTGTTTGAATTAGTTTCTGGCAAAAGTAGTAATCAACAATTTGTAGAACCTCCAGTTGTGGGAAGCAATTTACAGGCTGATGGAACAAAGGCGGTTGGCAATAATACCAACCAAAGAATCAGTTTGTCGCTTTTTGGTATGCATTGTTCATCTTGCGCTAATATAATTGAGCGATCAGTGAAAAAAGTGCCAGGAGTCAAACAGGCTAATGTTAATTTTGCTGCTGAAAAAGCCAATATCATCTATGATGAATCTCAAGTCCAATCTCAGACTTTGGTGCAGGCCATTGCTAAAGCTGGTTATCGAGCAGAATTAGTTGATGCTAAAGATAGTGATTATGATCGCCGAAAACGCGAGCAAGAAACTAAGTCCTATGCTAAGAAATTTTGGTTCAGTTTTGCTTTGAGTTTACCGATGTTATATTTTATGTTGCTTGATTTTATTGCTATTCCAGGCAAGACCGCCGTCTTACCCTTCATTGGCATTATTTCATTGGTTTTGACCATCCCCATCCAGTTTATTATTGGCGCCGGATTCTACAAGGGTATGTGGTCTTCTCTTAAAATGAAGACATTTAATATGGATAGTTTGATTGCCATTGGTACTTCTACAGCTTTTATTTACAGTTTGGTTAATTTTATAAACTATTATATCAAAACAGGCTCCTTAATCGGTTTAGCCGACAAGATTCCAGAACTATACTTTGAGACAGCTGCTTTCTTGATTACTTTCGTAATTTTGGGTAAGTGGTTGGAGATACGTACTAAAAGCAAGACCGGTGATGCCATTAAAAAATTGATGGGTCTACAGGCCAAAACTGCTCGGGTGGTTCGCAATGGTGTAACAGTTGATATCCCAATTGCAGAAGTGATACATGGCGATGTGGTTATTGTTCGTCCAGGTGAAAAAGTACCGATTGATGGAAAGATAATTAAAGGCTCTTCGGCCATTGACGAATCAATGATTACTGGAGAAAGTTTACCAGTTGAAAAGAAAATTGGTGATACAGTAGTTGGCAGTACGATTAATAAGACTGGTAGTTTTGAGTTTGTAGTCACAAAAATTGGCAGTGAAACCGCTTTAGCGCAAATTATTCGTTTAATTGAGGATGCCCAGGGATCAAAAGCGCCAATCCAAGGATTTGCTGATAGAATCTCGGCTGTTTTCGTACCCATAGTCATCGGCATTGCTATAGTCACATTTTTGGCTTGGTTCTTCATTTTTGGCGCCACCTTATCTTTTGCCTTAATGGCTTTTACCGCTGTGATTGTCATTGCCTGTCCTTGTGCTTTAGGTTTAGCGACGCCAACATCATTGATGGTTGGTACTGGCAAGGGAGCGGAGTATGGCATCTTAGTGAAGGGCGGTGAACCATTGGAGGCCGCTTGCCATATTAATGCTATTATTTTTGATAAGACAGGCACCTTAACTAAAGGCCAGCCAGAAGTGACTGATATTATACCTTTCGCCAATTTAGATGAAGACGAAATATTGGCCCTCTCGGCCAGTTTGGAAAAATTATCTGAACATCCTTTGGCAGAGGCTATTTATACTTATGCTAAGGAAGAAGAGGTTGCCTTGGAAGAAGTGAATGATTTTTCAGCTATCCCTGGTCATGGTATTAAAGGCCTAATTAATGATACCGAATATTATTTTGGTAATCGCCGTTTAATGACTGATATTTTGGGCCAGTCTATTAGCAAACTTAATCGTAAACTAACTAAACTAGAAGGACAGGGCAAAACAGTAATGATCTTGGCTACCAAGACAGAAATATTGGGCGCTATTGCCGTAGCTGATACTGTGAAGCCTACCTCAGCTGAGGCAGTGGCCAAATTAAAGAAGCTGGGTCTTGCGGTTTATATGATTACGGGTGATAACGAGCGCACCGCTCAAGCGATTGCTGTCCAAGTCGGTATTGAGAATGTGTTGGCTGAAGTTTTGCCGGAAGATAAAGCTAATGAAGTTAAGAAGCTTCAGAACGATAAATATAAGGTGGCTATGGTAGGTGATGGTATTAATGATGCACCAGCCTTAGCTCAGGCTGACCTGGGTATAGCCATGGGCTCGGGCACTGATGTCGCCATGGAAACCGGCGGTATTGTTATTATGAAAGATGATCTTAACGATGTCGTCACTGCTTTACAATTATCTCGGGAAACTATGGGTAAGATCAAGCAGAATATGTTCTTTGCTCTTTTCTATAATGTAATTGGTATACCGATTGCCGCTCGTATTTTTGTAGTATTCGGCCTAGTCTTAAAGCCGGAATTAGCCGGTTTAGCCATGGCCCTCAGCTCTATTTCCGTAGTTGGCAATGCCTTGTTATTACGTTACTTTAAGCCCAATAGGAGAAATTATCTTTCTTTGATTGCGCCGATTGTGATGGTGATAGTCTTTACTTTTGGTTTTTTTGAGTTTGCCAGATTGAGTTCAGGCATGGAAAACCAAGATAGTAATGTAGTAGTCTCTGACACCACCGCTCTAACCTTAAATACTTTTTTAGCCAACAATGAAACCAGAACTAATTTCGCTGAAGGTAATCCCAAGCTATTCTTAGGTGCTGACAGCTTGCCTGACTTACTGAAGGCTGGTGAGGGGAGTTTGACTTTGGGTAATGATGAGATAATTATCGGCTCTGCCGAGGCTATGATGATGAAACAAGAAAATCTAATCAAGGGGCCAGGGGATAGTTTGACTAATTTCTTTGGTCTGCCCACCGTCAAGGTTGTGGGTATACTGGAGCCAACCGGTACTCTGATAGACAATTATCATTTTGTTAATAAAGCTACTTTAGCTAAGATAGCTACAGTAGCTAATGTGCAAATCATAGTTGAAGGTGAGGACGCAGAAATATTCTATAGGGGCAGTAAAGATAGTTTGCCTGAGACGCTAAAAAATAGTATTAGCAGTTTAGATCAAATATGGCTTAACAACCAAGGCTATTTTCCAGTCTATATTGGTTTTAGTGATGCTCAAGAAATGATTGAGGAAAAGGAGTTTAGTAAAGTGGGCGATATTGTTGAGGATTTTGCTGGACAACGGGTGATTATTGCCGGTATTATGCCGGAAACTAAAACCATTCTTGATCAAATGCATTTTGTTGGCCCAAGTTTTGAGATTAAAGAATAATTAATTATCACTATAATAAAAATAGCGCCTCGCCTAATAAGGGAGGCGCTATTTGTGTTTGGTTAACTTATTTGTATAGTAGCTCAGTCAGTAACGTTAACCATGGTCATTAGACCACCTGGCTCTTCATGAAAATTAGTCATGTGGTGTGGAATATGACAGTGTAACATCCATTGACCGGGTCTGTCAGGGATAAATTCAATGTCGTAACGTTCACCAGGCGCTACTGAGACCGTATCTTTTGCTAGCTGTGCGTTTAATGGTACATCATTGCCATCAGTCGCTACAATTTTGAAGGGGAAACCGTGCAGGTGTATAGGATGAATCATCTGTCCACTGCCAATTAATCGTAAACGAACTTTTTGACCTACTTTAACATCAATATTTTCTGTATCAGGATAGGCTCTGCCATTAATCGTAAAAATATTACCATCCATATCAGTAGCGGGCATGGCGGCATAGGTTTGGCCGTTTATGATACGCCATTCGTTGAACATCAGTACTTTATCAATCACTGGTTTGGAAGCTAGTCCGTTTTTCGGCTCAATAATAAATGCTCCGGAAAGCCCGATGGCAATTTGTTTGTCGCTATTAAAATGCGAGTGGTACCAGTACGTACCGGCCGGTTTGGCGGTAAACTCATAAACAAATGTTTCGCCCGGTTGAATAGGTGGTTGTGTAACGTCCGGTATGCCATCCATATTATTAGGTACCTGAATGCCGTGCCAGTGAATGGTAGTTGGCTCGGGTAATTTATTGGTTATAAGTATTTTGACTTTGTCTCCATTGATAACACGAATGAGTGGCCCAGGAACCATACCATTATATGCCCAGGCTGTCGCATAGGTATCGCCGAATATTTTCCACTTAATGGGTTCGGCCGTTAAACTAAACACTTTGACAGTACCTTCTTTAGTATAAGTTAGCTCTTGAAGACCCGTCGTTTCTGTAGCCAGATCCACGCCGGTATCAGAAATCGCTTCCATAGCGTGAGCGGCCGCATCAACGCCATCCGCTGATAACTGACCGGGGGCAACATTTAATGTGGTTACATCTTGATATCCAAAAATATTGTATACGGCTAATGCCACTAGGCTACCAATAATTAATATTATAATTAATGTGGGTGTTTTAATTTTCATATTGGCTATTCTTATGATTAAGAGAAAACTTATTCTTTATTGAACCTTAACAGTAAATGATTTATTAATTATTTGACCGTCTGGCATAGTAATTTTTGTAGTAACACGCCATGGGCCTTGCATGGTTAGTCTGCCTGTTGCTACATAACGTCCATCTCCTTGAGACGTGGCAGTACCTTGCTGTGTGCCCATATTCATCATGGTCATATTTAGGTCAAAGTTGACGGTAGCATTAGAGACTGGATCGCCCTTATCATTTTTGATAGTAATAATAAAATTAGCGGGCCCCATACGCAGGGGGTTAGGGTCGGTGCTTAATGATATCTGATTATCAGTGGAGGATATCTTATTTGCCGCCACCTTACTGGTTGAATTTTTATTAGACAAAATTATAATAATCAAGATCATTATTATACCAAGTACAACGGTGATAACATTGTTTTTCTTCATAAAATTAGAGTTAAATATTAATTAGTATGTTATAAATTAAGCTAGAATAATCAGAGTAAGATTATATTTTACAGGTTATGGGCTTATTAATCTGCCTGGCAGTTAGATAGATGGATAGCAGCAATAAAAAGATGCCTAGAATACCGAATTCTCCTCCTTGCAGTGGCAATAGTTTTATTAATGTTCCGGCACCCAACCAGGTCAGCAACGTTAGTAGTAAAAAAGATCCACAGGCCGTGCAACCTATGCCAAATATTCCGCTGATTAGGCCCAAGAACCCTATAGTCACTCCTGTTTGTCGAATGTTCTTTAATCTGCGTTTAAGAAAAAATATAATCATTGTTATGTTTATGCCAAAGAGCATAGCTATGGCAATAGTATAGGTAGCTGACAGGATGGAAAAATTTGTAATAATAGAGCCAAGCAGACTAATCGGGAATTTTAGTCTTTGCACCAATGTCGTATCTGATGTCAGCACTGTTACAATAAGTCGAAGGTTGGGTAACCAAACTAAAAAAACAAATATAATCAGGCTGGTGACAATACTGATAACTAGATATGGTGGTCGACGAAGAATCTGAGTAAAAATATTATTCATCATATATTATTTTTCTTGGAGAGCAAATTCAACTAACTGTTTAACAGCAGTGTAAGGCTGTGCGCCTGAGAGTTTATATTTTTTGCCGTTCTGGGCGACTATAATACTCCATGGAGTTCCTTGGCCACCGGTGGCTATCGCATTTTGGCTGTCGTTGGTAATTCGTTGCTCGTATTCCTTACTAGCCAGACAAGTCTTGAATTTTTTCATATCTAGTCCTACATATTGAGCAATATTGTTTAATTCTATGGGATCAAGGCCATTGTTTGCAGGAGTAATTTCATAAAGACGATCAGTATAGGCCCAAAATTTATCATTGCCACCTAGGGCAGAAGCACACTCCATGGCTAGCGCTTCATTGAAAGCTTTAGCATGTAGTTGAGTAATAGGAAAATGACGATAGACCCAAGTCACGTTACCGGTTTCATTATATTCACTCATTATTTGTTGTAGAGTGGCGTGAAACCGTTTGCAGAATGGGCATTCTGAATCTGAATATTCAATAATCTTTACAGGAGCGTTGAAATCACCACGAATGTGGTCATCTTTAGAAACCGCTCTCATTTGTTCAAGGGCAGAAGACGCTCTGGGTGTAGATTTATTTTCATTTTGGATAGCTATTTTGGCTTGGGAATTACTAGTTAATTGAGAATTATCTTTATTACCACTAAAGAAGGTAGTAGAGATAATGGCCACTACAATAATAGCCACCCCTCCTAAAAACATATAGTTTGTATTCATATATATAAGGCTTAGAAATAAATTATTGACAACGACAAAAATCCGATAAGATAGTTACCCCGTGTTTGATACAAACATTTCGGGCTAGCTTATCGGCATAACGCAATAGTTAGTAGATTTTTGGATGGAGGATGCCTTGAGCCAAGACAAAGTTTAAATTATTAAAAAGGGAGAGATGTGGATTATTTGTTATATATAATCTATAGAATATGGTATCTTTCTTATCATGACAATCCTGCCCTAACTTTTTTTTCAATCCGCACAGGGCTAATATTAAACTGAATATCAAGAAGGTTAAATTTTTTTCTATTTCATGAGGCGTTACCAATAACGTGTTGGTTAATGAATTAAAATGTTGTAAAGTTGTTAGGCCACAACATGGTTCAATATTTTGAGCAACTAACTGCATAGTTTTTGCAGAGCCGTGATCTGCGAGATGCGCAGACGCAGATTTAATACAACTAATGCCTAAGATAAGGCTTAGTGAAATTACTAACAGTACAGATAATTTAAAAAAATTTTTAACACCAAAAAAAAGCATGTATTTATTATACTTGGTAGACTCTACTATTGTCAAGATCGATTGGCTCTATAATAATCAGTGTGGTGGAAAACTCTATTTTAGTTTTAATATTAAAGTGAATTAGACCTTTCTCAACTATGATGATATATAAATAGCAGTTAAGGGGAAA
>Ga0209211_10005287_pt1 | contig 19441 bp, 20 predicted proteins | sample RifGroA2_FD_183992 | JGI IMG/M metagenome (GOLD analysis project Ga0209211, IMG submission 183992) | Groundwater microbial communities from Rifle, Colorado, USA - Groundwater A2 (SPAdes) (version 2) | ecosystem: Environmental > Aquatic > Deep subsurface > Groundwater | place: Rifle, Colorado...
GTTCAGCAAATTGCTTTCTTGTCACCGGTACCCAGGAGGGAATAGCCACACCTGGTCAGATTATCCTTGACTTATCATATCGCTTTATCCCGATGGACCGGGCAAGGAAAGGGGGGAAATCATCATCTGAGGCCCTGGTACCAGGTATTAATTTTTCAACCGGAGAAATCGAACCGGACCACCATCGTGAGAAACGAACGAACAATGAGCTTGCGCAGATCGATGTAACCTACGGAATAACGCCGCGATTTGCCCTTACCTTAGCCATTCCTTTTTTAAACAACAGGCTGCATGAACATGATGTTGAAGTTGGGACAGGCGATGAGAATTTCTCAAATAAGGATGGGACATCTGGTTTTGGTGATGTCCGTCTCACCGGAAAGTATGCCTTCCGGATCAGTGCTAAACACCTCCTTGTCGGAGGGATGGGTGTTAAGACCCCCACTGGTGAGTACAAGTTGTTGAACCATGATGGTGAGATCAATGAGCCCACTATCCAGCCCGGAAGCGGTTCCTGGGATGGCATAGTATCCGCCTACTATGCTTACCAGATTATGCCTCAACGGCTGAGGGCCTTTATCTACAGTTCATACCAGCTCGCTACAGAAAATGACCCGGGCTACAAGTTCGGTAATACGCTGATCCTCAATTCGGGGATGAACTATCTCGTTTCTACAGTGGAACGACCTCTGACAATGAGTCTCCAGGTAAACATGCGCCAGGCCCCTCATGACGAGTTCAACGGAGAAGAGGTTCCCAGTACAGGTGGAACATGGGTCTATCTCACACCAGGGGTCATGGTACATGCTTCGGCTAAAACAACGTTCTACACCCATGTGCAAATGCCCGTCTATCAGTACGTTAATGAGACAAACATAGCACCTCGCTATGGAGTGATATTCGGGGTATCTCATGCATTTTAAGGGAAAACATGAAGCTACGATCAATAAACTTCTTGACACCAAAATATCTGTCTGGTATTTTGGACATATAATTTGGAGGAATGGATCCTCCTGGTAGCCGGTTTACAGTAGTTAGTTTCATAAAGTTGACATTATCAGGCCACGAAGGCCTCTACTCTGCAGGAAGCGGGGAATACTTCGTGGCCTTTTTTATTAACGAGTTGACGCTGAACAGTATTTAAGGGGTCTTAAAGTGGTAAAAAATGTAACGCTAAAGGTTTCAAATCTTTTGTGTAAACATTGCATGGAGGCTGTGAATAACACCGTTAAAGGTCTTCCCGGGATCATTTCTGTCGCAATCCAGTCCGGAGCAGACCCATCGGATGTAGACATATCTTACGAATCAAAAAATGTAAGTTTTGAAAGGATTCGGGGGGCTATCGTTGAGTTAGGTTATCCTGTCAATGGATACATAATACACGAGCATAACCATTCCCATGGAAAGGTAGTCCACAACCATCCGCACAGGCATGAGGATAAAGAGAAGGAACATGGTCATCCACATGATTCATAGAGGCCAGACCCAAAAATTATCGTGAGACAAAGATACTTGTTTCAGAAAGTCTTATCTGTAACTATATGCATCCTGTATCTCTCCCTGTCTCTCTTTTCCATATCATGTGCATATCATTGTGAATTTAATGATGAGCTGCCGGAATCCCCTAAATCCCATGACCACCAACATCATAGCAATGATAATCAGCAGAATGACTCAGACCACAGGGATGTTCTTTTCTGTAAATTCGTGCATAAGGTCGGAAGTTCTGTTATCACAGTCTCACAGATAATCATAGCCAGTCTGGACTTCTCCATTCATGAAGCACCATTTAATATTGTTGTTGTACAGCAACGAATAGACATAATACATCTTTCCAGGGGCCCTCCTTCAGTTTTATCCTGATCTTATAAGTTAACAATAAATCAATCTACATGGAATTACAGGTTCCAACAAAGGAGGTATACTATCATGAAGAGGTATTTTCTTATAACTCTTTGCGGGTTATTTATTTCAATAGCGCTTGGATATAATTCAACTGTTCTTGCCTTTGGTGAGTGCGGCCTTTCCTGCTGTATTGGCGGGGCTGCGACATCCGGAGTAACACTCGCCGAACATATCGGGCTTTCACTTCAGTATGAGTACTCCCACATGGAGACTATAAAAAATGGGAGCAGCGACATAAGTCCGGATGAAGTCATAACCAATAAATGGATGATGGGAAGCAGCTATAGCGTGCCGACAGAAATGACCATGCAAAAGTTGTCGTTAATAGCGGCATATCCTGCAACCAAGAGGTTTCAAATCCTCGGTATCCTCCCTTACATCAAAAATGACATGGATATGAGAATGAAGAATAGCATGGGCATGCTTATGAATCACAGGATGGACACTGTTAGCGGGCTTGGAGACATCACCCTGATGGGGTTGTATACCGCTTACACCGACGCCCCCGTTCGCCCTACTCAAAGACTTATACTGGGCGCAGGATTGAAGACACCTACAGGGGAAAATAATGAAAAGACATCAACCGGAAGCCTTATCCATGCCATGATGCAGCCTGGAACAGGTTCATGGGACCCGCTTTTCCTTGTCAATTATATGAGGGCCTACTACCCGCTCATCCTGCAGGCCAATCTGTTTTACCATCTGACCACAGAAGGAGATGAAGGGTATGAAGTTGGTAACCAGCTTTCTTATGACCTCATCGCCAGGTATCAGGCGGCAAATTATGTAAACATTGGGGTGGAACTAAATGGCATCCATTCTGCTGAAGATGAGGATCATGATGGAAAGTTTTCAAAACCTGCGACCTCTATGGTAGACAATACTGACAACACAGGACTTGATTCCATATTTATAACCCCTGGTGTTCAGTTTAAAATACCCGGTACTGGCGGAAGCGCTGACTTAAAGTATCAGGTACCTGTATACCAGAAGGTCAATGGTATTCAGCAGGTAACGGATTGGAAGGTTTTGACATCCATTACATGGAATTTTTAAAAAAGAAATATCACTGAAGATAAATTATGTTATTCTATTTTTGGGTGAAGCCTCTATGCTGAATGGAAAAAATTGGTCAATAATCGGCACCGGGAACATTGGAAGACTATTATTAAAACGACTCCTCTCGTCAGGTGTCCGGCCTGACCATTTAGTTATCCATGATTCTGATCCACTGAGAATAGAATCAGTAGTTAAAGAATCCGGGGTCTGTGCCTTATCTTTAACAGAGGAGGCATTCCGATCCGTTGATATTATACTGATTGCAACACCACCTAAAGCAGTAAAGGGCCTGCTATCACTGATATCAGGGTGGCTGAAACCTCATCAGTTAATAATCTCATTTGCCAACGCAGTCCCTTTGAAAAGATTGGAGGCATTGATACCTCCGGATGTTGCTGTGATAAGGGTTGTACCAAATGTCCCTTCCCTGATCGGGGAGGGACTCAACCCTGTGGTCTATGGAAACAGGATTACAAATGAGGCAAAGGCTCTGGTGGAAGAACTGCTCGGGATTCTCGGTAAGACCATTTCTGTCCGTGATGATCAGATGAACTGGCTTGTTGGGCTGACCGGTGCATCCATGCGTTCAGTGCTGCCAGTGCTTGAAGGCCTGATAAAAGCCGGTACTGAGGCCGGCCTTACGCCTGTGCAGGCAAGAGACACAGCAGCCCGGGTAATGCTTGGAACTGCATCCCTTGTATTGCAGACAGGACTGACATTTGAGGAACTTAAGGCATTAACACCTTTGGTAACGGTTGATGAAGCTATGCTGTCCAGTATGATATTTAACGCCGCACGGACAGCAAAAGAAAAGATGGATATAATACAGAGTGAGGAGGAAGTTAATGGGTAATAAGCAGAACAAATATCCAGTTAATAAATTTATAGTCCTGCTTCTCATATTTGTGGCAGGCATGATGTCAACAGTAGTACTTGCAGGTTCCCCTGAACCTGAAGCAGTAAGGAAAGCATATACGAAAGCAGAAAAGTCCTGTAAACAAATGGAGCGGGATCATGAAAAAATGAAAGGAGAGCATAAGCTGATGTTCAAGGCATGGCAGGAGAAGTCCAGCCCATTGCTTACAGAAGATGAAGAAGTGCTTACAGAATGTAAGACTACCCTTTCGGCTCTCAAAGATATAACAGAACAACTTGATAAGGCCGTTTCTGATGATCCACTGAAAGAAACACTCTTTAATGATTATGAAAAGATACAGAGCATCATGGAAGATATTGCCGGTCGGCATAAAACATTAAGAAAAGAACATGATAAACTCTTCCATGAGATGATGGGGCATTAACCCCTCTTTTTCCAAAGAGGGGCAAATCATCTCCCTGTCTACATACTTATGACCATATAAGCATAAGCAGAATCACGAGGGGGCGTGATATCCTTTAAAGAGGTTATGACGCCCCTATCAATTTTGCTGTCTTTCTGACATCCTCAGACTTTACCCAGAAGATAACCCCGTAACGTCCACCACCGGCAACAATGGCGTCCAGAGCAGTAATGTTAATCCCGGCCTCTGCGACTTTAGTCATTATGTCTGAAACAGCGCCAACCCGGTCATCACCCTGCACTAAAAAACCTGTTTTCTTAGCGCCCATCTTCAGTCCGGCTTTTTTTGCAGCCGTCTTGAAAGCGGCATCATCCTCCGGGATAAAATCTATCTGGGCACGCCGCCCGCTGGGAAACCCGCTGAATGCAAGTAAATTCACTCCGGCATCCTTCAGAATTCCAAGAATCCGCGCACCTTCACCAGCCTTGTTGGAAACCTCGGTCTTGTAATATGCAACTTTACGAATTGTGTCTGCCATTATACACCTCCATTAATTAAGATTACGGAATAGAGATAGCACATCAATCAATCAAAGTCGAGGAATAAATAGTCACTGTCCCTATTTATTCTACCTATTTATTCTAAAACATATACGTACCCGATACAAAAACTGAGATATCGGTCTGGAGATATTTCTCTTTTCTGAAAGTAAAGGAGATATCATCAGTGCTGTAATCAGGGGCAGTACCATACCCCCGGCCAATACCGTACTTTATGCCTGCTGTCACAGTTGAATTAGACTGCATGTATCCGGAACTAAGTGTTAATCCATATTTATCAATATGAGTTGGTTGAGCGGCATTAACATTCAATACTTCCGGCGCTGCGGAAATATCTGTAAAGAGTCCAGCCCTCAAAGGGATCCTGGGTGTGAGCATATATTCTATCCCAAGGCTGCCATTTATTACTTCGTTCAGCACCACATCTCTTTGTGCCTCAACCTGATCGAGGTTTTCATCAAGCGTTATTGTCTTTTCCTTATATTCAACAGGACCAAAATACGAAACATCAAGAGAGATGGTCGTTCTCTCAGATGGCAATACTGCAATTCCAACGGTTGTTGTAAAAGGGAGCTTGCGTGCATATGAAACTGTCCCTTCAGCGTTTCCACGCATAAAATTCTTTACGACAGTCATGTCGTCACTGATCTCACTCAGGTACACCACCTGACTTACCTTGACCTCCTCTGAAATTTGAGACGGCGGCCTGAACACTGCACCGATTCTGAGCCATCCGTCAGACTTGTAGAGGAATCCTATCTTACCTGTAACACCCATACCTGTCCCATTCTTTTTAGCGCTGTTTTCCCACAGGAGGGAATAGTTTTTTCCATCAGAAACATCAGTGTAATCAGTATCCCAGTAGTTGTAGCCATCTTCAGTAAATGCATTGTAGATAAAATATAAAGAAACACCTCCGGACAATCCCGGCAAAAAAGAAAAAGCGTAACTTGGACCAACCATATATGTATCTGACTCAAATATTATGTCATCCCGCGCAGTATTCCAGTCAAATCCGAGGAGTGAGATATTGGAATACTTCTCATGAAGCTCAAAGTTATCCGACTCAGGTACGACTATAGAGAGGCCGATCTTGCCAACAGATGTAGAGGCAGTCACACCCCAGAAGTTCGGTATGAAATCAAATGATGTCAGCTCCTCCTTGTTGCTGAGAAAGAATTTCCCCTTTCTCGTCTTAAATGTCATAGCATTTGCTGAGGCTGACATACTGTTGAATGGTATATGAATGATACCGGCAGGATTATAATAGGTTGCCGTCGCGTCATCAGCAACTGCAGTAAATGCACCACCCATTCCCGCCGCCTTTTCCCCTACAACGACTTCCATATAATTGTAAATGCCGGCAAAAGAAGTCAGTGCAGTTAAGAAGATTGAGGCGGGAACAAGAAGAGAGATGATAGATAATTTTAATAATCTCATCGCTATTGGTTATACCTCATATTGCAATCAGGGTCAATAAAACATAGAATGTAAAAAATGAAATTGCCCTCAGCATTTGATCTCTTAAAGAAAACTCTGCCGGACTATGAAGTCAGGCCGCAACAATATAAAATGGCTGAGGAAGTCCTTGACTGTCTGGAGGATAAGAAGAAGCTCCTTATTGAGGCAGGCACAGGTATCGGTAAATCTTTTGCATATCTCATCCCTGCAATACTCTCACAGGAAAAGACCATCGTCTCAACAGCATCAATAGCACTGCAGGAACAGCTTGTAAAGAAGGACCTCGTCTTCCTTCATGATAATCTACCTTATGATTTCACCTTCGCACTCCTCAAGGGCAAGAATAACTATCTCTGTCTGAAACGAGAAAGAGAGTTCACGGATACCGGAGAATATAATAAAAGGTTTAAGAAATGGGTTTATTCAACAAAGACCGGTGATAAAGACGAACTCTATTTTATACCTGATTTCTGGAGCAGGGTCTCTGCTGACCCTGACGATTGCAGCGGAAAGTTGTGTCCCTTTTATGAAGAGTGTTTCTATTACAGACATTACAGACAACTTCACAATGCGGATATTCTTGTAGTCAATCACCATCTTCTTATATATGATCTGATCTCTGAATTCAATCTGCTCCCTTTTCACAGCCGGTTAATCATTGACGAGGCGCATCAGATAGAAAATGTAATGTCTGCTGTCATGGGAAGCACGCTGAGCCATTCAAGGATAACATGGATACTGCTCAGATTAAGGGGATTAAAGATACATGTTGATGAACTGTTCGGACCCGTAGAGTCTTTTTTTAAGGGGGGTAATGTATTACCTGATAGTATTAATGTGCGGACTCAGACTATCTGTCCTGTACCTGATGCAGTAATAGATGGATTAAAGAATCTTCAGAGTATCCTTTCCCTTGATATGGTAGTCCCGAGATTGGAGTCTTACAGGCGGACAGCGGCAACTGTACTCAATGGACAACAGGACAATAAAGATTCAGAGCTATTTGACATCGCAGATCCTGAAATAAAAGACCGCATTGAAACTACCATTAACTATGTAAGGGCTGTCTCTAAGGATATTGACGACTTCATTGTACGTGGCGACGGGGACAAGGTCTACTACATGGCGTGGAATAAGGGGCATATGGAACTGAAGAGTGATGTGGTAGAGGTCATGAAGCCTTTTGAAGAACTCATAAAAGGTTATGAGGGTGTGGTCATGACATCTGCAACCCTTACTGTAAGAAATCGCTTTGATTTTCTAAGAGAGAGACTTGGGATAACGGACTTTATGGAAAGTATGATAGATTCGCCATTCAATTATAAGAAACAGGCGCTCCTTTATGTTGATAAAGAATTACCGCCTCCTGATCAGGGAAACAGCGAAACATTTAATCAGAAATCCTTAGAGGTGATTGAGGGATTAATTAATGCCTCCGGAGGAAGGGCGCTCGTACTGTTCACTTCATATAATCACCTCCGTTTTGTCTCAAAAAACATCAGCACAGAATATCCGTTCAAATCACAGGGAGATATGCCTCCATCAAAACTTATCAAGTGGTTTAAAGAAACGCAAAATCCTGTGCTTCTTGCAACCACAACATTCTGGCAGGGAATAGACATAAGGGGAGAGAAGTTAAGCCTGGTAGTTATAGTGAAATTGCCGTTCCGCTCACCCGGCGACCCGGTTTACGAAGAACGTTGCAAAAGACTCGGTGAGCGCTGGTTCTCCCACCTTGCACTCCCATCGGCAATACTGCTGTTGCGGCAGGGTTTCGGAAGGCTCATCAGGGGGACAAGTGACAGGGGGGTTGTTGCCATACTGGACTCCAGACTTGTCAGGAATTCTTACGGGAAGATGATCATATCATCTTTGCCGGCAATGGATATTGTGCATACAGTAGATAACGTAAAAAGTTTCTTTAAATTACCTTTATAATCTCCTTTAATCAATACCTCAGCAGGGCTCCTATGTTTCCTGCTTCTGCCAACTTCCTGTTCTCTGCAATAGCCGATATCTCAGAGCCCTGGTCTATTGCCCTCTGTATGGCAAAATCTATAAGGTGTTCTACACTCTCCACCGGGGTATTACAGAAAGGACAGGTATTCAGGTCCTGTATGGTAAGAAAATTACATGATGTACACTTATACCCTGATGAACTGAAACCTTCAAGGTAAACCAGGTGGTGGATATTCCCCTTCTGCATCTGAGACAGGACATCTTCAAGACCTGCTGCAGCAGTGCCATTCTTGCTTGCACGTGTAACCAGTTCCTCAACGAGACCCTCTTCACCACTCTTTTCCACTCCCCGTATTATCTGCATTGACTTTTCAAGGATCTCATCGTTTCCGGCATGCATGTCTGCTGTAAATGTACCGGCTGTCTTTGCTGTAATGGGCTGAGAGAGCATCTTGTTGAATAAAATCACAGACTCCTCAGAACCTCCGATTATTATATGGCTTACCTCTCCCTTATTAAGCAAGCCCTCTAATTTCGTTACTACATCCCGCAGGTGAAAATGGATATGCTGATCTATATGTCTTCTGAATCTGTTAGCAGCCAGACCCGACCAGCCTCCCTTTTTATGTTTACCTGGGATATCAGGCGTAAAAAGCTCTGCATACTCAGCAATCTCACCAAGCTGGATATTGAAAAGCCTTGCATGCACCCTGTCTATAAGGGCAATAGCATAACTGCGATGCTGTTCCATAACGCTTGTCAACGGTTTTAAATACGGGGTCTTGTCAATTATGACCTGATTCTTTAAAGAAACTGACAGGTGATACACCTCCCACATGTCCAACTGAGGAGAAGATACAATGACAAGCGATTTCTTAAATTCAGTCTTACCGCTCTTCAGATATGTCTCTATCTTTTTTACATCTTCCTTCACAACTTTCTGATCTGCATTGCTTAACTTATCAATCTCAGGTTTGACTAAATTTCTGTAGGCAATAAAATATTCCCCCTTGGTATTAGTGACCGGATTGACATTAAGATAAACCGTTGTAAACAACTCCCCATTGCCTTTGATTGCACTAAGCTGTGTCAGTTCTTCTCTGGTGAACATGGTGTAAACCCTCCTTAGTTAAGTTCAGGAATTCATCCTCATTAATCACTGTTATACCGATTTCCTTTGCCTTGCGTGCCAATGACCCTTGAAAGCTCCCTCCCTTTACTTAACTCTATGGCATCTATTATATTACCGGCGGACTTATCCGCCATCCTGTCAAGTCCGGAGATCTGATCCTTAGTAAGATAATATATATCTGAGACATTTTTTACAAGTCCTTTGTCAACTGTAATTGAAATCTTCCCTTTAGAGGCTCTTGCAAAAGTCGTCATTCCCGTGAAAACGGGAATCCAGAGGTTTTGTAACATATTGAAAAGACTGGATTCCCACTTTCGTGGGAATGACAGATTCTTCTTTTCCAAGACTTTTGCAAGAGCCTCTTTAGTTAAGGATATTTTATTGAGAATGTTTTATTTGGATAATCTATTGATAGAACAAACCTGTTCAAGAAGCTATTAACTCCCAACAAAACTACACCAAGATTTGGCATAAAGTCTATAGGTGTATCAGGGATTGCATAAAGCAATTCTCCTGTTGATGGATGGAAAAGGTCAAATTTAGTTGTATGAGAGTAAGCAACTGTTACTCCGTTACCAGTACTTATATGCTTAGTTTGGCCAGCCTGAAGATTATGGCCTATCAGTGGAGCATATACGGACGGTATAGCACATTCATCCGCCCCTGTATCTATAATACCGTATGTGTCATAACTTAGTTGTGAATATGGATTTGTGATTCTGATTAGAAGAATAGGGCGATAGATTCCATTTCCAAAATGAGTGAAGGGGCAATTTGTTATAGGCATTAATAAATTTGTACCACGTTTTTATCAGGAACAAAGAAGATAACAGGACTTATCACTCCACCCTTTTTTGCTTCATTAAATACCTCTATTGGATCCAAACCGTGACTTATTACTTCTTTATCAGTAAAAGATTTTACTGCAACATATTGTCCATAATAGTTCTCTATATTCTTTGCTAATATGGCAGCTTCCATGTAATCTCCTTATTTTAGTTTTAATTCCGTTTTATCGGCAGAGCAATAAACGATCTTGATGGGCGGCAATGTTCATGAAATTGCAAATAATATGCCAGATGATATGTATTTCGCATCTTATTGACTTTATTATGATAAGCCCATTTTGTAAATTAAACAAGTATTATAATAATGGGTAATCCTCGTTACACATTGTGAAACCTTTTGACGCATTACAATAACTTTACGGCTTTAGTCTGGATCCTCTTTTTTCTTCTCCTCCGCCAGCTCCTCCATAAATTAAATAAGGAGGTGGACTTCCTCATCTGTTAGCTGCTTCAATTCCACTACCATCTAATTCCTTTCCGCAATAACGACAGACAATGGCCTCCGCCTTAATCATTTCAGCACAGAATATTTTCCATAAAAACCTTTCCCTTTCTGGTGTCAGAATTACCCAGATTTAGCGGTGGGGTCACTCATTCAGCACTCCTGTTTTCAAGAAATTGACAAACTCTGTTTGAGATACTTTGTACTCTTTAACTGCTTTCAGTGATGTATGTTTCTCATCTCGTTCATATATTACAAAGTTAACTATTCCTTCTACAAGACTCTTGTCTTGACTTTTCGGACAATCTTGTTCGTAATATTTCTCTATTACAGCCCGGTTTAGCCTGATAAGGTCTGTTCTGAGCTTTGATTTATTGAAAGTTTTTCTTAGTTTAACAATTCTTTGTGAAGGTGTTATGCTCGCATGCCTCTTTCTTACTTTTTCATATAACTCAGCCAGTTCTAATATTTTATTTAGACCCTCAACAGTACTTCCATAGACGGTAGCAGCATCCATTTGAAGCACTTCACAGAGACTTATTACAGAGTATTGGCCTTTAAATTCATCCTCACAAAACTCAGAGGAGACTCTATTTTTATCACAGATTATCGGAGTTGCAGAAACGATTTCGCATGCAAATTTTATATCTTTAATAGCTTCTCCCCATTTTTTATATGCTTTTGGGGTATCATAAAATATATGTCCTTCAGCAAAAGAAAAATATGGGCCTTGAGTCCATTCAAAAAATGACTGCTTGTGCTTTTTTCGTTCTGTATATTTAATATCAAGCTCATTTCGATAGCATTCTCTGACAGCCATATACCAGCCATGAGCATAACCATCGACAAAATCAGCAATAAGATTTGTATGACGTTTACCTGTTTCCACTTCCACTCCTCAGAATTACTCACATAGAAGCATTTGCTAATATATTATGCCATTCAACTTCATTAAGCACAGGAATGGCTAAGTCTTTTGCTTTCTTGACCTTAAGGCCGGGGTCTTGCCCGGCAATCACCAAATCGGTTTTGCTCGATACCTCGCTAGCAACAATAGCCCCGAGAGATTCCGCTTTTGCTTTGGCTTCGCTACGCGTCATTGACTCAAGTGTTCCAGTGAAAACAATTGTCTTGCCGGCTAATTGCGAAGTGCTTGCTTGAGAAATTAGAAAGTCTGTCACTTCAATTTGTTCAATAATATCCTTCAGAATTGAAATATTATGGGGGTCAGCAAAAAAGACTAAAATCTTATCTGCTACTATTGGGCCAATACCATCAATGCTTTCCAATTGTTTATACTCATCGGATTGCCGGTTTTGTGCCAATTGGATTGCCGCTTGGAAATTCTTAAAAGAAACATAATTTCGAGCCAGCAGCTTGGCAGTTGCCTCTCCAACTTGGTTTAACCCAAGGGCATAAATAAAACGATCAAGAGGTATGCTTTTACGTTTTCGAATAGCTTCAAATAACTTATTTGCTGAGATTACACCCCATCCCTCACGCTTTTGTAATGGCAAGAGTTCTTCTCTCTTTTCTTTCCCAATGCTAAAAATATTCGAGGGTGCTAACTTTTCTTCGAGGCGAAAGATATCTGCCGGTGATTCAAGTAATCCTTCATTAAGAAATTTTTTTATGGTTTGCTCAGCTAATCCTTCAATATTAAAAGCATTTCGTGATGCAAAGTGAATTAGACGCTCCAACGCTTGCTCTGGACATGTAAGGCGTGCTATACAGTTCCAATCAGCTTCACCGACTTGTCTTAATGCTTTACTATTACAGGAGGGACAATGATCCGGAAACTTAAACGGCTCAGCGTCAGGAGATCGCTTGTCAATTAGAACAGACACAACTTGAGGAATTACATCCCCTGCGCGTTGAACTATAATGAGGTCTCCGACACGAAAATCTTTGCGCTCGATTTCATCTTGATTATGGAGAGTAGCCCGCGAAACTAAGACTCCACCAACGTTGACAGGTTCTAATTCTGCAATAGGCGTCAAAGCTCCCATTCTTCCAACTGAGATAGGAATAGACTTTATATGCGTTTGTGCTCTTTCAGGTGAAAACTTGTGCGCCATAGCCCATCGGGGTGAGCGGTCTTTAAATCCTAATCTTGCCTGCAAATTAAGTCTATTAACCTTGTAAACGACCCCATCAATAGAAAATCCCAATCGCGATCTATTACTTTCTAACTCTTCATAATAGCCTTTAATTTCATCAAGATCTCCTACTAATCGAGAAGGTTCATTAAGTTTGAAGCCCCAAGATACCAAACAATCTCTTGCTTCCCATTGTGTTTTTGTAAAGGGGGGGAGTACTTCACCCCAAGCATAGGCAAAGAAGCGAAGGGGACGCGAGGCTGTAATTTGGGGGTCTAGTTGGCGGAGGCTTCCTGCTGCTGCATTACGTGGGTTAGCGAAAAGTTGCTCACCAGAACACTCCTGTTGCTTGTTTAACTGAATAAAATCATCGTCAGTCATATAGACTTCACCTCGAATTTCTATCAGATTGGGGGAATCAGGCGGAAGTATTTTGGGTATTTCTTCAATTGTCATAGCATTTGCAGTAACATCCTCGCCAACCTCCCCATCACCTCTGGTAGCCGCTTGAATTAGACGGTGATTCTCGTATCGCAAAGAACAGGATAGGCCATCTATTTTAGGTTCTGCGACAAAATCAAACTGAACAGACGGATCTTTTAACTCAATGATAAAATTACGGATTCGGTCAATAAAATCACCGATTTCCTTGAGAGTATAAACGAATGTCAATGACAACATTGGAATAGAATGACGAACTTTCTTGAATCCACTTGGTGGGATATACCCAACTCTTTTAGAAGGGCTATCCGGGCGACTAAGGTGAGGAAAACGTGTTTCAATCTCTTCATTACGTTTCCTTAATTCATCATATTCGGAGTCTGTAATTTCTGGTCTAGCTTCTTCGTATAGAAGGTCATGGTGAGCAATTAATTCAGCCAGTTCAGCAAGTTCTTGAACTGCCTGCCTTTCAGTTAATTTATCTACTTTGATATCTACGTTTCTTGATGGTTTCTTTGTCATGTAAGCAGAAAGGCCTGTGATGGTGGGCATTGAAACATAGGACTTATTTTAGCGCTGCCTTCAGCACCTCATCCACATTCTCCACAAACACGAACTTCATATCCTTTCTAAGCTCTTCCGGAATATCTTCCAGATCTGCTTCATTTCTTTTTGGAAGGATCACAGTCTTTATCCCTGCCCGTCTGGCTGCAAGCATCTTCTCCTTTATCCCTCCGATAGGAAGGACAAGCCCTGTCAATGTAATTTCACCTGTCATAGCCACTTCATTGCTTACAGGCCTGCCGGTCAGCAGCGAGACAAGGGAAGAGATCATCGTTACTCCTGCGGAAGGCCCATCCTTGGGAATTGCGCCTGCCGGAACATGAAGATGTATGTCATTTGTATCAAAAAAATTCTCCTCAATTCCAAGTTCCTTTGCCCTGGACCGGACATAACTGAGGGCGGCCTTTGCCGATTCCTGCATCACCTCACCCAGTTGACCGGTAAGGGTAAAACCTTTGTTTCCGGGCATCCGGCTTGACTCTATGAATAATATGTCCCCACCGGTTTCAGTCCACGCCAGTCCTGTAGCCACACCCGGTATAGACGTCCTTTTTGCGACCTCCGCATAAGCCTTTTCAGGCCCTAAGTAGTTATGGAGATCCTCAGACTTTACTGTAACCTTAGCTGTCTTTCCTCCTGCCACTTTTTTAGCAACCTTCCTGCAGACAGCAGCAATCTCCCTCTCAAGATTCCTCACCCCGGCTTCCCTTGTATAGCCGGAAATGATCTTAAGCAGCGACTCCTTTTCAAACTCAATATTATCATGAGTGAGACCATTCTCTTTCAATTGCCTCGGCACAAGATAGTTCAGCGCTATACCAAGCTTTTCCTCTTCTGCATATCCTGCAAGGGCCAGCACCTCCATCCTGTCCTTTAAGGCAGGGTGTATAGTCTGGATAACATTCGCTGTTGTTATAAACATCACCTTTGAGAGGTCAAAGGGGAGATCCATGTAATGATCGCGGAAGGAGAAGTTCTGCTCCGGATCGAGTACCTCCAATAATGCAGATGACGGGTCTCCGCGATAATCCATTCCCACCTTGTCTATCTCATCAATCATAAACAATGGGTTGTTTGACCCTGCCCTGCGGATACTCTGGATTATACGTCCGGGAAGGGCCCCGACATATGTACGCCTGTGCCCCCGTATCTCCGCCTCATCATGCATGCCGCCGACAGACATCCTTATAAACTGCCTGCCAAGCGCCCTCGCTATAGACTGACCGAGGGAGGTCTTGCCAACACCAGGAGGACCAACAAAACAGAGTATGGGGCCTTTTGTATCTTTCTTAAGTTTCCTTACCGCAAGATATTCAACAATCCTCTCTTTTACCTTCTCTAAGTCATAATGGTCATCGTTAAGGATCTTCTCTGCCCGCTCAAGATCCAGATTGTCCTCAGTACTCTTGCTCCAGGGTAAATCCATAATCCAGTCAAGGTATGTCCTTATAACATTATATTCCGGCGATGCAGTGGGTATTTTATCAAGGCGGCTCAGCTCCCTCTCCGCCTCTTTCATCACCTCTTCCGGCAGCTTAGCCTCCGTAAGCCTGCCCCTTATCTCATTTGTCTCCTGAACCCTCTCGTCAGTCTCCCCAAGTTCCTGCTTAATCGCCTTCATCTGCTCCCTGAGGTAATATTCACGCTGAGTTTTCGACATCTCACTCTGGATCTGTGTCTGTATCTTGCCGCCAAGTTCAAGGAGTTCAACCTCCCGCGTAAGGATAGTTACAATACGATTCAGTTTTTCTTCTACGCTGTCCAGTTCAAGCAGTTCCTGCCGTTCCGGAAGCTTCATCCTTACAATGGTTGCAATCAGATAGACAAGTTTCAACGGGTCATCAAGGTTTATTGCAGTCACCTGGATTTCTTCCGGCAGATAAGGCGCCAGGGAAATCATTTTCTGTGTCTGGGCCACTGCCGTTCTCATCAGTGCCTCTGTCCGTGTATTCTTTTCAGCTTCTTCTATTACTACCTCTATGGAGGCGCTTAAAAATGGTTCCTCCGATATATATTCCTTTATAGCTATCTTTGCAAGACCCTGGATTATCAGCGCCATCCCTTTTTCCGGCATCCTGAGCATCTTATGTATGACAGCAGCGACACCAATGGAGTACAAATCGTCAGGCCCTACCTCTCCCTCTTCCTTAGACCTTATGGCAACAACCCCAATAATACGCTTGGAACTTATAGCATGTTCTATAGCCTTGATGGACTTTTCCTCTGTAACGAAAAGAGGAATAACGGTATGTGGATAGAGCACAGTATCTTTAAGAGGTATGACCGGGAGTGTATCCGGTATCTCCCCGTGTACCACCACCGGCTTTTCTTGCGGATCTTTAAATACCTTTTCTTTTATCTTTGATATAACCACAGATTGTCCTCATCCGGTTGGTTTACGGCTTACCTTCTTTACTGAGTTTCTTTTCCTTTTTTATCCTGATATACAAAAAACCATCTTTCAGCTCAGCGCTTATACGGTCTGCATCATAAGCATCCGGCAACATAATGGTACGCTCAAAATCTCCGTAATTTATCTCCATCTGATGGTACGTGACACAAGATTTTTGATGGGGGTTAGTCCTTGCGCCGCGAATAATAAGTTGTTTTCCCTCTAAAGTAATGGATATATCCTTTTTTTCAACTCCAGGGATTTCTACCTTTATAATAACATCATCGCTAATCTCATATACATCTGTCAAAGGCTTCCAATGACGGTCAGCAAGAAGGTGAAACGGGTGTTTCGGATTAAAAAGACTGTGAAACAGCCTCTCCATCTCCAGGTGGAGATCGTCCATTTCATCAAAGATGTTTTTCATGGTCATCTTAATTATCTCTTTCTTTCAAATTACGAAACTCGACAATCTCCCACACACTTATGGGAGAGGAACGTTTCCTTGCAACTAATTTCAATCCCCTGTCATTGAGCAGCAAAGATATAGGGAGGTCTGTTCTAAAGCCAAGGTGTTTGCTGCAGAACGGAGAGATCGCTGTTTCTATGGATGAAATTACCTTATTATTACTTTTGAAGTGATTCACCATGGTTATCACGCCGCCCCTTTTGCAAACCCTCTTTATCTCTGACAGTAAACATCCGGGGTCAGGCACTACAGAAATAAGATATGCAGCAAACACTGCGTCAAATGAGTTATCGGGGAAGGCCATCTTACAGGCATCCATTCTCTCTACAATCACATTGGAAAGTCCATGCTTATCTATCCTCTTATGTGCCCGCCTGATCATCTCTTCTGACATATCTATTCCGTGAACACGGCAAAAAGACGGGAAGAGGGGTAAGGAAAGACCCGTTCCTACGCCTGCTTCAAGCACTCTGTCACCAGGTTTCAGGCCCAGGCGGTTTAATGCAGTAACCCTGCCGATATCTGAAAGTTTTCCGAATATAGCATCGTAGAAAACCGCATAATTGTCATAGACCTTCTGTATTCTGTCACTATCCATTGAATTGTCCCCCACGGCTTCTGAACCTACCATACGGTAATAGACTCAACACTGAAAATCAGTTTAAGGAGATCATCGTAACTTATGAGTTCAACGTCAGGATTAACCTTATTGCTATTATCCAATGTTTTGGCATCCTGCGCAAGGGCACATGTTCTGGCATCAGAAACAGGCGGTGAGGACACAGCATTCTGGATGAAGACCACGGCTACACCATAGGCATTATCTCTTGCCTGATTGCCGATAATCTCAATGGCCTGCTTATCATCATACTTCTTAACAATGTGCAGAATCGGTTTCATATATAATAGTTAGAATACAAAGACGCCATGCCCACCTGCAACAATCTCTGATACCTCTGCATTGTCAACTGTACGAAATTCATACGGGCTTCTTTTTAAATCTATTGCGGCCAGAGAACCCCTGTCCACATAAAGCGGTATTCCCCAATCCTTGATGATGGGAAGAAACTTTTCTATTATATCCATATCTTCCAGATCCTCTTCGTCAGGAGACAGGACGCGCACCGATTCACCCGATAATATTATCTTAATAGAATTATTGCCTGTTCCCAGTCCTGCGGCTATTCTTATTGCCTCAGCAGGTCTGTGACTCTCACAAGGGTTGCTTCGTATCAGAAATATAATCTTCACCGTTTACCCGAATGCAATAAACCTGTCACAGGCATTAATTAACTCAGACAACACAGCAAGCCCCCCAAACATCGCAACATCACTCGGCTCTATCCCCTTCTTCTGTGCACCATAGGCACATACAGACAACTTCAGGCCATCTTTGGACATAGCAATCAGTCTGTTGTCATGAATGCACTCTACTCCATCATCATCCAGGTACAGATACACACTTACATTATTACGCAAAGCAGAAGATATGAGACCTATGACGGTTTCAATATTCTTATCAGACGGCGGTGTTGATAATAATATGCCAAGTTTTTTGTTCATATGACGACAGGGGGGGACATTCCTGTCCCTTGCATTCTATGCTACACTAACATCCTTTAGAAATGTATGTCAAGTTATGTTAAACTCGACCCATGAAGATCTCTGTCAAGGTAAAACCGGGGTCAAAAAAAGAAAACGTAGAAAGAATTGATGATACAAACTTCATAGCCCATGTCAAGGCACCGCCGGTTGAAGGCAAGGCGAATGAGGCGCTTGTCAGGCTGTTAAGCGATTATTTTGGTGTACCCAAGAGCAAAATCCTGATTATCAAGGGAACTGCAAGCAAATATAAACTGGTGGAGATAGAGGTTAAATAGGGACAGCGACTATTTAAATAAATAGTCGCTGTCCCTATTTAACCTGGAGACAGAAATCATGGCCTTACATCCTTTGGCAGGAAAGCCTGCCCCGCAATCTCTTTTAATCAATGTCCCGGAGCTGATTACAGCCTACTATACCCGTCATCCGGAGGTTTCAGAGCCGGCCCAGTCTGTCGCCTTTGGCACGTCAGGACACAGAGGGGTTTCCCTGCAAAAAGGTTTTAACGAGGATCATATACTTGCTATTACACAGGCCATCATCCATTACCGAAAAGAGGATGGGATTGACGGCCCGCTTTTCCTTGGCATGGATACACATGCCCTGTCAGAGCCGGCCCATGTGACGGCCCTGGAAGTCCTGTCAGCCAATGGGATCAACATACTGATCCAGAAGGACCGTGGCTATACGCCCACGCCTGTCATCTCCCATGCCATCCTGACATACAACCGCGGAAGAAAGTCCGGCCTGGCCGATGGCATCGTTATTACACCGTCTCACAATCCCCCTGAAAGCGGAGGCATCAAATACAACCCGCCAAACGGAGGTCCTGCGGACACAGGTATTACACGGTGGATCGAAAACAGGGCCAATGACCTCCTGCGAAACAGCAACAGTGGTGTAAAAAGGACCCCTTATGAAAGGGCCGTCAAGGCAGACACAACGCACGAACATGATTACATCAAATCATATGTAGAAGATCTCGAAAATATTATAGACATGGACACTATTCGTTCTGCCAATCTCAGGATCGGCGCCGATGCCATGGGAGGGGCAGGACTGGCATTCTGGGAGCCCATTGCAGAGAGATACGGCCTGAATATTGAGGTAAAAAACCGGCATGCTGATCCAACATTCCGTTTTATGACCGTTGATAAAGACGGCAAGATCAGGATGGACTGCTCCTCTCCCTACGCAATGGCCGGCCTTATTGATATGAGGAACCAAT
>Ga0209211_10005289_pt1 | contig 19436 bp, 16 predicted proteins | sample RifGroA2_FD_183992 | JGI IMG/M metagenome (GOLD analysis project Ga0209211, IMG submission 183992) | Groundwater microbial communities from Rifle, Colorado, USA - Groundwater A2 (SPAdes) (version 2) | ecosystem: Environmental > Aquatic > Deep subsurface > Groundwater | place: Rifle, Colorado...
CGGTGTCGCTGAACTGTCCGTCAATTGGAGCAGTCTGCCGTCAGAGGATTTTGCGCAACTACCCGAAGACGACCTGAAAGCCGGCATTTTCAAGATGAAGACAAAATTGTTCAAGGCTGCTGACACTGCCCTCTATTGCGCCAAGAATGGCGGCCGGAACCGCGTGTGTGTTTTTGAACAATGATAATATGGCCATTCTTTTGAGTTTAATATGTGAGACGGCCTGTTTTTGATGCATATTTATACACCTCTTTCCTTTCCACATGAACTCCCGCACTGATATAATACCGACTGGTGATTAAAGATGAGCGATAAAGGCAAAATTGCAAAAGCTGCGGGGGTGATGTCTGTTGCCACCTTTATCAGCAGGATACTCGGCTATGTGAAGGACATGATCCTCGCCGGGCTGTTTGGAGCGTCAGGCGCGGCTGATGTCTTTTTTGTCGCATTCAGGATCCCAAACCTCTTGAGAGAGCTTTTTGCCGAAGGCTCGATGTCCTCCGCTTTTGTACCAGTCCTCACGGAATGCCGGACAAAACACGGGGAGAACGAGGCCAAAAAACTTGTCAGCTCAACATTCATATTTATACTGATTTTTGTTGGATTGATCTGTGTCCTTGGAATAATCTTTGCTCCTGCAATCGTCTCGGTAATAGCGCCGGGTTTCCTGAAATATCCTGATAAGTTCGCTGACACTGTCCTCCTTGCCAGGATAATGTTCCCGTTCCTGCTCTTTACTAGTCTGGCCGCCCTGGCAATGGGCGCGCTCAATACAAAAAAGGTCTTTTTCATTCCTGCCCTTGCGCCTGCCCTGTTGAACATAGTCACGATAATATGCGTTATCACTCTTTCATCGCAGTTTACAAACCCTATAATTTCCGTGGCAATAGGTGTTACTGCAGGCGGGTTGGTCCAGTTTTTATTCCAACTGCCGTCATTTTTCAAACAAGGATACTTCCTGTTCGGAAGTCGGAACTCATCACCGTCTTTCTGGCATCCTGGTTTGAAAAGGATAGGTATGCTGATAGTTCCGGCCACTGCAGGTATGGCAGTGTCCCAGATCAATATTTTCATAAGCACTATACTTGCCTCGTATCTTGTCACAGGCAGCATTACATATCTTTATTACTCGATGAGGCTGGTACAGTTCCCTATCGGCATATTCGGGGTCGCCATGGGCATGGCAGTCTTGCCTTCCCTGTCGGAGCATGCGGTTAGGGGAGAGATGGACAAGCTGAAAGAGGATTTTTCTTTTGCCTTGAGGCTTCTCTTTTTCATTACAGTGCCTGCCATGACAGGCCTGATTGCGCTGAAGGTCCCCATAGTGGCGACCCTTTTCCAGAGGGGGATGTTCGGCAGCGATGCGACCGCGGGCACATCTGACGCGCTGATGTTTTACTCATTCGGGATATGGGCGGTCGTGGGGATAAGGGTCATAACAGCTACTTTTTACTCCATGCAGGACACGCGGACACCTGTTAAGATAGCCGCAGCCGGGATGCTTATAAACATACTGCTGAGTTTCCTGCTTATGGGCCCCATGAAGCACAGCGGGCTTGCCTTTGCAAACGCCATTGCGTCATGCTGCAATTTCATGCTGCTTTATTATTTTCTTAAAAAGAAGATTGGAAGTCTGGGAACAAAGAGGATAGTCACATCATTCACTAAAATATTGATAGCATCCGCAATTATGGGTTATGCGGGATGGGCCGCCTCCGGAAGCGGCATATGGACAATGAGCGGTCACAGCCTGCAGAAGGCGGCATATCTCGGAGGGACCATGACCTTCAGCATTGCCATATATGCATTTGTCGCTTATTTGCTGAAAAGTGAGGAAATGACATATATCCTGGAAAAGCTCAAAAAGCGGTTTGCGGGTAGCCGTTAATATACTCCAGACTACCCCGGATTTGGTCCTGCCGTTTTATGCAATAGTTGGGTTATAATTTCATATGATCGTTACCGGTATTGGACAGTGTTCTCTCGATTATCTCGCCCTGATAGATTCATACCCTGAAGTTGACACAAAAAAAGAGATATTTGAATGGGAAGAACAGGGCGGCGGGCCTGTTGCGACTGCACTGGTCACGCTTTCGCGTCTCGGCATCAAATGCAGGTTCCACGGTGTTATAGGTGATGATGATGCAGGAACAAAGATAAAACAGTCGCTGGTTGACGAACAAGTTGATACCAACGGTCTTTTAAAAAGAGATAATGCCTTTTCCCAGATTGCCTTCATCGCTGTTGAGAAAAACAGCGGCAAAAGGACAATATTCTGGAAGAGGCCGTCAGGGGAGGCGTTAAGGCGTGATGAGCTTAAGGATGATTTTCCGGACGGTTGCAATTTTATTCTTCTCGACGGCCTGATGAAAGATGTCTCCCTGTACGCCGCAAAAAAAGCAAAAAAATTGAAAATCCCTGTAATGCTCGATGCGGGCAGGCTCAGGGACGGCATGATGGATATTGCAGGGTTTTGTGATTACGTGGTAGCGTCTGAGGAATTTGCCGGGGAAATCGGATGGAATGATAATGCTGAAGAATTCTGCAAGATATTGGAGAAGCTCAAACTTAAGACGGTCACGGTCACGCTTGGAGCGAGAGGCAGTATTACCTTCATGAAGAATAAATATTTTCATGTCCCTGCATTCGGGGTTGATGTTGTTGATACCACTGGTGCGGGTGATGTATTTCACGGCGGTTATATCTACGGGCTGCTGCAGAAATGGAGTTTGACTGATACTGTCAAGTTCGCCTCTGCTGTTGCTGCGCTCAAATGCAGGAAGATAGGGGGAAGGGCAGGCATCCCGTCACTGGATGAAGTTGTAAGGTTCCTGAAGGGCAGATGAAATCTTTGAAACAGATTCTTGACAGGCTATACAGGGACTATGATTTTGAGGGCAGGGTCCTTCATGATCCCATAGAATTTCCGCATCAATTCAAGAGGCCTGAGGACATCGAAATCTCAGGTTTTATAGCCTCGTGTTTTGCTTACGGCAGGGTGGATTTATTTAAGCCTGTGATCAAAAATATACTTTCCGTCATGGGTGAAAGCCCGTATGCTTTTCTTCGTGAATTCAGCTTGAAAAAGCAGGGGCATTTATTTTCAGGAATAAAATACAGGTTTAATAAAAATGACGACATTGTTTGCCTCTTATATGTCCTTAACAGGGTGATAACGGGATACGGCTCTATTGAAGCCGCTTTTAAAAGCAACTGCAGGGATGATGATCCGGACACAGGCAATGGCCTGGCGGGCCTGGTGAATGTCCTATTGAGTACGGATGTTTCCCCTGTATACGGTAAGGATAAGCCCCCGGGATTCCGCCAGTTTCTTCCGTCGCCTGCAAGCGGGAGCGCCTGTAAGAGGATCTGCCTCTTTCTGAGGTGGATGGTCAGGGACGCTGATATTGATTTCGGGATATGGAAAGGTGTCCCGGGTAACAAGCTTGTTATACCGCTTGATACGCATATAGCGAGAATATCAAGGTGCCTTGGGTTCACCGGGAGGTCTTCACAGGACTGGAAAATGGCTGTAGAGATAACAGAGGCGTTGAAGAAACTCGATCCAGTGGACCCCCTCAAATATGATTTCGCGTTATGCCACCAGGGGATAGCCGGGTTGTGCAGCAAGATGAAGTGCAGTGAATGCAAACTCTTCAATGTTGGTTTTTAGATCCCAATATTCTCAATGACGCCTTTCCCCGGTCAATAGAATTATTATTCCTGAAATCATAAGTGAAACTGCCAGCAGGCCTGCTGACATCAGGACATTATTTAATAACGCCGGATTTATTACCAGGACAGCCCCCAGCCCGAGCATCATCATGCCTGAGATAAGCTTTAATTTGCGGCCCTGCCATTCAGTCAGTTTCCTGGCACCCAGCGTTATTGTAAAGATCAGTACGATGACCGCCAGTGGTATCACATAAACAATATTGTACAGGACGAGGTAAAGATAATATTGCAATAAGGGCAGGTTGTGCAGTGTCAGCACCCTTGTGAATACCATCGGGAACCCCGCTGTACAGAGGAGTTCATAGGAGTTGGCTGCGATTGCCAGTACAATTGTCCCTGCTATCATGGATGGAACAGATGTTGATTTCAGCAGGTTTCGCATCCGCTCAAAGAGTTTTGGCTTGGCCTTTTCAGAAATAGCCAGGGAGATCCCTTTCCGGAAAAAGAAGAAGTCCTTTATATTTATACCGGCAATAATAATAGATACACCCCCTGCAATTGTGGTTATTATTGCTAATTGACCTGTCAGCAAGAAAAAATTAAGCCAAGCTGCCATGAATATAAAATAAATAAAGCCTGAAAAAAATATGAACGTCCCTCCTATGAGCAGCATCCTTTTTTTTGAGCGCGCATGTATCATCAGGCTGAGAAGGAAAAAGAGCACGAAAAAAGCACAGGGATTAAAACTGTCCAGGCCGCCGATGATTATTGTGAAGACCGGGAGGGACATTCCTGAAGGGTCGACCTTTCCGAAAAGCGGGAGGGTGATTGTTTCGCTTTCCCGTTTTATAGAGCGGGTGCTTAATTTCGCAGCCGGGTCGCCGCATCCGCGTCTGACACAGTAGTCAATATCCGTTACAAGTTTCCTGGCTATGTCGTCGGAAAAACCTATAAATGCCCTGTCATTTATAAAAGTGGTCGGGACCCCAACGTTCTTGATCCCGTATGCCTTTGTCATTTTTGCGAACAGCCCGGCATTTTCCTTATTGTGCCAGACCTCATACGCTTTGATTTCGATCCGGGGATATTTGTTTTTCATTTCATCCAGAAAGGGTTTTTCTTTCAGACAGTGAGGACAGCCGTCGCCCCAGAAAAAGTAGATTATTATCCTGTCAGTCCACTTGAAGGCATGGTCCTGCGCATTGACAGGCATACAGGTAAACAGGAAGATACCCGAAAAAAACAATGTTAAAATAATCCTGCCGGCTTTCATTATAAAATTCTATCAGAGAAAAGGGTGAAAGTCATTTGCCTTGATGGATAGACTTTAAGTATGGTTGATGATATGCTTAAAAAAGCAATTAGCTCCTCAAATGAGGAAGGACGGAGAGGGCTGAACGGCCAGCCCCCCGATTATTATGGATGGCATAGTTGTTGCGTAACATCCTGTTATAACTTTTAAAGGAGGGCATTAAACATATGCGCAATACAAAAAATATATTCCCCGGCATGGGAAAGGACGGTCTTTTAATGTTTTTTGTAATAACTGCTTTCATTTTTTTCCTGCCGCCTGCTCATTCCTATTCTTCAATCCTTGACTCGCTGTATATAAGACATATCGACGGCGATGTCCAGATCAAGACTGAAGATACCGAGGATTGGGTGCCTGCGGCGATAAATATGCCATTGTCAGAGGGGGGCAGGGTATGGGGGCCGGACGCAGCCAGGGTTGAGCTCCAGTTGAAAGACGGGACATACCTGAGAATGAATGAGAACTCTTCGCTCGACATACTGACCCTGGACAAAAATTCCTTTCAGTTTTACCTTGGTACAGGGCAAGCTTTTGTGAATTTCATGGGGCTGAAGGGTTCCGTCCTTCAGATTGATACTCCGGTGTCTTCCGTAGTGGCTTATGATAAGGCGTATTTCAGGATTGATCTGTCTGCTAACGGTCAGATGCAGGTTTCAGTGTTCAAAGGCATTGTATACGCTGAGAACAAAAACGACAGGATAAAGGTTGATTCAAAGAACACCCTGACTTTGAGGGACAACCGCACGGAACTTGCAGGCCTGGGGCCTGTTGACGACTGGGAAGATGGAACAGGGACAGGGACGCTAAATTCGTTGAGCACAAGGGACCCTCTAAATATTTGCCCGAAGAACTCGGGTCTTATTCCAATGACTTTGAGAAGAACGGAAGGTGGGTCGCATCAAGTGATTACGGCCACGTTTGGACCCCGAATGTTATTGTATCAGCCAACTGGTCCCCATACACTGTCGGCAGATGGACATGGATCGGCGGAGATTATGTCTGGATATCATATGAACCATGGGGATGGGCCCCCTATCATTACGGCAGATGGGTTTTTGTCCCGTCCGTAGGATGGGGCTGGGTGCCTCCGCCAAGAGGAGCGGTTTTCTGGAGTCCCGGGTTCGTCGGCTGGGTGCAGACGCCGACTTATGTAGCATGGGTCCCGCTTGCTCCCGGAGATATATATTACGGGTATGGCAATTACGGGCCCGGCAGCGTGAACATTACCAATATAAATATACGGAAGACTATCGTAAAGAAAACAGTATACAAAAATGTGCGTGTGAAGAATGCTGTAACGGTTGTGAACCGTGATACGTTTGTTAGAGGAAAGGACGGGAAGACAAAGACAAAGGTAAGGGAAAATCCATTTCTCAGGGAGAAGGTAAACATAGGCAGGCCCGAGATAAAACCTGAGAAGGAGACGTATATGCCTGTTGTAAAGGACATCCCCCAGGCAAAACATCCACCTAAACAAATAAGGGAGACAAACATAAAGGAGCTAAAAACAAGAAAGCCGCTGGTCAGGGAAAAGACCGTCCCTGTTATGAAACCAGAGTCCAGGGAGAAGGAACCAACCCCTAAAAAACATGTCAAGCCTTCTGAAAAGCAGGAAAAGCCGACAGGAGAGACAATAAAAAAAGAAGAAGAAGTCAAAATGCCAGGTAAAAAACCTGAGAAAACAAAAAAAGCAAAAGACTCCGGGCTTACACCTCTGGAAAAACAAAGGCTGAAACAGAAATTTGAAAAACAGCAGGGGGCTGGGCCTGAAATAGAACGGCAGCCCGAAAAAATAAATAGACCTGCGGTGGAAACACCTGCTGAGACTGCTCTCCCCGGTCTGCTTCCTTCGGAAAGGCAGAAACTGAAAAAGAAGCCTGAAAAACAGAAGAGGCCGGGAACCGGGACAATAGAGCGTCAGCAAAGGGAGACAAAAGGACCTGGGGTTGAATTGCAAAAAGAGGCAGTCCCTAAAAAGTCTGAAGACCGGAAGCCGACAAAGAAAGAACATACAAAAACGGGTGAACCTGAAAAAGGGAAGAAAGGGGATTAAAAAAATAAAGTGCCAGTGTCAGATAAATTCCTTATCTGACACTGGCACTGTTTATTAATCATGATTGTTGTTCTTGCAATCATCCAGCGGTATCGGTCCGCCAAATGTCATGTAATGTTCCCGCAGCAGTTCGCATACCTCCATAGGTGAATCTACCATTGAGAATAGCGCAAAATCCTCACGTTTTATTGTTCCTTTGGGGACAAGGGTGTTCTTCATCCAATCGATAAGTCCCTTCCAGTAATCAGTACCGAAAAGTATTATCGGGAAGGATTCGATCTTGCCTGTCTGGACAAGGGTCAATGCCTCAAATAATTCATCCATGGTCCCGAACCCGCCGGGGAATATCACATATGCCATGCCATATTTTATGAACATAAGTTTCCGCACGAAAAAATATCTGAAGGAAAGAGAGATGTCCTGGTATTGGTTGGCGTGTTGTTCGGCAGGGAGGTGAATATTTAATCCTACGGATTTACCCTTGCCGAGTTTTGCGCCCTTGTTTGCAGCCTCCATAATGCCACTGCCCCCGCCTGTGATAACTGAAAAGCCTGCATTGGCAAGCATTTTGCCCACCTTTACAGCCTGGTGGTAATAAAACGAATCTTCTTCAAGCCTTGCGCTGCCGAATATGGTAACAGCTGGGCCAAGGTCGAAAAGTGTTTCAAATCCTTCAACCAGCTCCGACTGAATCCTGAAAACCCTCCACGTCTCCGATTTCCTTAAATCTTCAATCATTTTTTTCTCCCCTTTGAAAAAGCAAACTCTGTCATTTATTTGTCTGTATCTGTAAATTCAAGGGCAAGATGTTCAATGCCCTTTGCGGAATGTTCTATCACTGCAGGAGATGGTATTTCTTTTGGGCTTGAGACCCCCAGATCCTTGAACTTCCTGATGGAAGGTATCAGTCTTGATTCCAGGGAGCTTACAGCCTCATTGTAAGATTCAGATGCCTTACGTATTGCAAGCCCTGTTTTTGAAAAGTGTTCGATGACGATAGAGAACCTTTCAAACAGTTCCTTGCCCAGCCTGTTTATCTCCTGGGCGCTTTTTGTCACCTGGTCCTGCTGCCAGCCGTAGGCTACAGCCTTTAATAAGGCAATGAAAGTCGTAGGGGTCGCGAGTATGACTTTTTTGAAAGAACCGTCCTCTATGAGTTTCGGGTCGTGTTCAAGGGCCGCGCTGAAAAAAGACTCGCCCGGCAGGTACATGACAACAATCTCAGGTGATTGGGGGAATTGGTCCCAGTAGGTCTTTGAACTCAGTACATTCATGTGGTTTCTTACCTGGACAGTATAGTTTGTCATCGCCTTTTTTCTGTCTTCTTCGGAAGAGGCTGAGACAGCGTTCAGATATGCGTCAACAGGTGCCTTTGCGTCAACCACTATCTCCCTGCCGTTGGGCAGCCTGACTATCATATCCGGCCTCTGCCGCCCGGTATCTGTTGAAACCGATTCCTGTTCGTAGAAATCGCAATACGCTGTCATGCCCGCAAGCTCTGAGACCCTTTTCAGGCCTATTTCTCCCCAGGAACCGCTGACCTTTGGCCTTCTCAATACGGTCACGAGATTGCTTGTTTCCTTCTGTAACTGTTCCTGCATTGAAGAAAGAGACCGTATCTGTTCAGACAGGCTGCCATAGCTTTTATGCCTGCTCTCCTCAATCTCCTTGATCTGCTGTTCGTATCTCTGCAGCATCTCCTGAAGGGGCTTTACAGTCCCATCCATAGCTGCCTGGTGTTCTCCGAGCTTGCCCTTTGTATCTGAGACAATCTTTCCAAGGTGTTCGGACGCCAGTCTCAGAAAATCTTCACTGCTGCTCTTGAGCGCCGCTGCTGAAAGGGCATTGAACGTGTCAGTCAGTTCCTTCTTCATCACATCAACGAGGGCCTTCTGCTCCTCAATGTTTTTATACGAGTCGTCCAGTCTTTTATGGGATTCCTCAAGTCTTGTGGCGGTCTCTACCCGCTGCTGTTTTTCTGCATCCAGCTCATTCCTTACCAGGCTGATCTCTGATTCCCTTTTCTGCAAATGCTGCCTTAATTCTCCGGTCAACGCCTCTGCTCCCTTTGCCCTTCCTTCAACTTCAGCAATCCTGTTTGAGTATTGGGAATTAAGAGCAGCTATTTCCCTCGCATATGACGCATGGGTGCGTGAACCGGCGATAAACCATGCAGCGGTTCCGCCAGCTGCTATCCCGATAAGGAGAAATAATATCTCAGTCATGAATGTATTTTAGAATATTTCTCTTTAAATTTTCTTTCACGGGTTGTTTGTCGCCGATATATTCAGGAGTTTTTCGAAATTCATTTTACTGAACCTGCAGACCTCGATTTTCCCCTTGCCGGTTTTTAAGGAAATAACCGGACTGAAGAGTATCTTATTGTATTTGAGGTTGCCCCATTTCATCGCCGGGCCGAACAGTTTTACAAAATCCAGCTTGTCGACAGCGTCTTTTGAAACCAGTATCTCGTTGTCTGCAGTCCGTTCCTGCATTAACGAGAGCATATGGACCGGAGCGCCGACCGGCCTTACTGCTATCTTTCCCCACGGCCCTATCCTTGCGGCAGGGAACGTATCATAATGGATTACGCTGTTGACAGAGAGATTGAGGGACTTAAAAAAGGGAGACAGGCTTGGGATTATCTCGTTAACTGCGGTATTTGCATATATTGCAGAAAGCAAGGCATTCCAGACATTATTTGAAGGGCCATCGTCCGTGAAATAAGCTGTTATGCCGTCGCCTGTCTGTGCTGTCCATTCATTTTTTGCTCCAAGGCCTGAGACTATATCATTAAGCAGGGACATATAGATGTGTGAAAATTTCAGATATGCGGAACGGTTTTTTTTGTTGAGCATATCTGTTGAAGACTCAAGGTCAACACTTAGCAAGGCACTTTCGCAGAGTGCGCCTCCGCCGACAGGGAGTTTGTTCAGAGGGGCATCAGTGACGCTGAAATCATATGATTCAAGGTAATACTTATTTGCCCGTTCTACTAATCTGTCCATCTAAAACTGCTAAGAACAGAACCTGTCCCATGCGTCCTTTGTTTCTTTATAAACCTCACACTTTAACATCTGATCGCATTCCGGACAAAAGCCATTGCAGTTTTCCTGGGCTATGGAAAAGGCCATTTCCTCGGATATCTGATAGAACTTCAGGGGAAGGCTGAAATACTGTTCATATTTTCTCACCTGATTGTCTATATATACCTTCAATATTTTTCTTTCGAAATTCTCCCTGTTTTTTTCCATAAGTTTTTCCCCCTGTTTTATTTCACCTCAAAAGACATCATAGAGTCATCCAGTTCCCTTATGTCTCCTGCTTTCACAATACTGCCGTCTTTCTTCAGATATACCACTTCCTTTATCTGTGCGTTCTGAATCATTCTCCTGCAGAGCAGGCATGGCTTTCCTTCAGCAAATGTATTGTCTTTTTCAAAGCCGGCTATGTATATGGTGGCGTCTTTCATCCTCTCAGGAGAGCCGTTGATAATGGCGTTCTGCTCTGCGTGTACCGCCTCACAGAGCTCATACCTCTCCCCGGCCGGGACGTTCAGTTCCGTCCTCTTGCACTTGTCTATGTCCATGCAGTTTATGGAACCGCGCGGGGCACCGTTGTATCCGGTGCTCACAATGACGCTGTCCTTGACGATTACCGAGCCGTATCTCCTCCTGAGGCAGGTGGATCGGGATGAAACAACCTTGGCTATCTCAATGAAATAATCATCCCAGGAGGGCCTCACGAAGCGCTTTTTTCCGTTGTTTTTGCTCATGCCGCGTTCTCTATCCGCATTTTGTAAAGCCGCAGCTATGGCAGAAGGCGCAACCGCCTTCGTGTTCAACAGCGCCTCCGCACTCAGGGCACGCGCCCATCTGCATGACCTCATGGCTGTCTGATTTGCCGTTGCCTTTTTCTTCTTTATTCGATTTGTTTGAGTGGTGGTGATATTTTTCGAGCGCTTTTGCAATGGCGTCTGAACATGAAAGCACTCTGCCGCCCTCATACCATGAAGGCTGGTGACATGATATGCCCTTTAACTGGGTCACTATCTCATCAGGCTCAATATTAGATCTGAGGCCAAGTGATATCAGCCTCCCGATTGCTTCTGCCTGGCTTGAGACACATCCGCCGGCCTTGCCGATATTAGTGAATACCTCAAAGGGCTTGCCGTTTTCATCTTCATTGATAGTCACATACAGGTTCCCGCAGCCTGTTTTCATAAACCTTGTAGAGCCCTTTATAACGGCAGGGCGCTTTTTGGGTCCTGTTTTCGCAGGTGCAGGAACTGCTGCCTGCTGGCTACCGGTCCTTGTAAGCACCTGTTCATCTCTTGACCCGTCTCTGTAAACAGTTACCCCTTTGCAGCCGAGTTTGTATGCCTGTATGTATACATCCTCAACATCGTTTGTTGTTGCTGAATGCGGGAAGTTCACTGTTTTTGAGACAGCGTTGTCAATGTAGGTCTGGAATGCCGCTTGCATTTTTATGTGGTCGGTTGGCGTTATGTCATGGGCTGTTACGAATGTCTTTTTCATTTCTTCCGGGAATTCGCTGAAGCTTTCAATGGAGCCTTTTCCAGCGATCTGTTCCATAAGTTCTCTGCTCCATACCCCATTTTTTCTTGCCTCGTTTTCAAAATACGGATTGACCTCAATTAATTTTGTGCCCTCCATAACATTCCTGACAAAGGACACGGCAAAAAGCGGTTCAATCCCGGAAGAACAGCCGGCGATTATCGAGAGGGTACCTGTAGGGGCTATGGTTGTTACCGTTGCATTTCTTACAGCCATTTCACCGGAATAGATGCTGTTGCCGTGATTAGGAAAGACACCCCTTTCTTCTGCAAGGGCGCTTGAAGCGACCCTCCCTTCCGTCTGTATGAATCCCATAACATCTTCAGCCAGTTTTATCGCCTTTTCAGAATTGTAAGGTATGTTTAGCTGGATCAGCATATCCGCCCATCCCATGACGCCGAGCCCTATCTTTCTGTTGGCCTTTGTCATGTCTTCTATAACTTTAAGCGGGTACCTGTTTATGTCTATAACATTGTCGAGGAAATGCACAGCCTTCCAAGTTGTGTCTTTCAGCTTCAGCCAATCAACTTCTTTCCGTCCTTCTTTGTCGCTTACCATCCTTGCGAGGTTTATGGACCCGAGATTGCATGATTCATAGGGCAGCAGGGGCTGTTCTCCGCAAGGGTTTGTCGACTCTATTTCCCCCAGGGCAGGGGTCGGGTTTGAGTCGTTCATCCTGTCAATGAATACGATGCCCGGCTCGCCGTTTTTCCATGCCTGTTTTACTATAGTCTCAAAAACAGCGCGGGCTTTGAGTTTGCTTACTACTACCTTTGTCCTTGGGTTGAGCAGTTCATACTCTCCGTCGTTTTCAAGGGCATCCATGAATTTATTTGTGACCCCGACTGATATGTTGAAGTTATTGAGCTTCTGGTTGACGTCCTTGCAGGTTATGAAGTCAAGAATATCGGGATGGTCTACTCTCAGCATCCCCATATTTGCCCCTCTCCTTGTGCCCCCCTGCTTTACGGCCTCTGTGGCCGTGTCAAAGACAGTCATAAAAGATATCGGGCCTGAAGATATCCCCTTTGTAGAGCCGACTACATCTCCTTTGGGCCTCAACCTTGAAAAACCGAAGCCGGTGCCGCCTCCGGATTTGTGTATTATAGCTGCATATTTGACCGCGTCGAATATGGATTCCATCGAGTCGTCTACAGGCAGCACAAAACATGCGGAAAGCTGTCCAAGCCGCCTTCCTGCATTCATTAATGTCGGGCTGTTTGGAAGGAATGAAAGGGAGGTCATCAGTTTATAGAATTCTTCCTCAATGCTTTGTATCGCCATTTCAGACTTGTCATAACCGGCATCAGCCGATGCGATATGTTTTGCGACCCTGCGGAAGAGGTCTTCAACTGTTTCTATGACCTTGCCCTCTTCGTTTTTCTTCATATACCGCTTTTCAAGTACTGTCAAGGCATTCTGTGACAGGCTTAACGTGCTTGATGTTTCCTTCATAAAAAAACCCCCTTCTTAATTTTTATTATTAAATTTATCGAGTTATTTCAAATTTGCATTGTTTAACGTTAATCAAACATTTAGTATCGCAGACTGAATTTAACCACAATATGTTGTGCATGTCAAGGGGAAAATGAAGGGATTTATAATCTCCTGTTTTATAAAAGTTTTTCCTGTGAATTGGTTGTGCAGAATTTGTTAATAAAAAGCCGGGCCGGCAAAAATGCAGCAGCCTCTGTGTTATAATTTACGGATGAAGAGGTTTTGCCTTGCTCTTTTTGCGCTAAGTCTCTTGTTTGGGGTTTCGGGACCCATAGAGGCTGCTGGCCCGATAAAGATCGGTCTTACCCTTGGTCTTTCAGGTAAATATTCCGAGATGTCTGATATGCAGATGAAAGGCCTTAAGCTGTGGGAAAAAGAAGTAAACAGCAAGGGTGGTATTTTGGGGAAAAGTGTCCAGGTCATCATATATGATGATAAGAGCGACACGCGGGTGGCAAGGTCCCTTTATGAAAATCTCCTATCAAAAGACAGGGTTGACCTTGTTTTCGGGCCATACTCAAGCCAGATAACCGAGGCCATACTGCCTGTGACTGAAAAAAACGGCTACCCTGTTCTTGTTTCCGGGGCCTCTGCAGACAAGCTGTGGGAAAAGGGCTATAAATATGTTTTTGGGACTTATACTCCGGCAAGCAAGTATGCGGTCGGGTTTCTTGAGATGCTTGTTGCCCAGGATTTAAATGATATAGCTATTGTCTACGCGGATGACCTGTTTTCGACTGATATCGCCAGCGGCACCAGAAAGTGGGCTGAAAGATTTGGGCTCAGGACCCTTTTATATGAAGGTTTCAAAGACACATCGAATTTTGATGAGTTGGCAAGAACTGTAAGGGCTGCCAATGTTCAGGTCCTTATCGTATGCGGCCATTTTGATGCGTCTGTGGCTTTGCGCCTTTCATTAAAAAAGATTGGATGGTATCCCAGGGCATATTTTGCGTCTGTCGGACCGACCATGCAGGCCTTTTATGACAGACTCAAAAAAGATGTTGAAAACGTCTTTTCATCATCCCAGTGGGAGCGTCTTATTACAAAGCCTTTCCCCGGATGCTGTGAATTTCATGAGAGGTTCGTAAAGGCATATAAAAAAGAGCCGTCATATCATGCTGCAACTGCCTATGCTGCCGGTCAGATACTTGAGGCTGCTGTAAAAAGGGCCGGAAGTCTTGACAGGGACAAGGTAAGGGACATGCTGGCCTCTATGGAAGCCATGAGCATCATGGGCAGATATGGCGTTGACAGGACAGGGAAACAGATCAAACACTTTAATCTTATCATCCAGTGGCAGAATGGAAGGAAAGAGGTTGTATGGCCGGATGTCCTCAGAACAGCAAAGCCGGTATTCAGATGAAGGAATTCAGGTATAGGATTTTAAACAGTCTGGCGTTCAGGATCATTTTCCCTGTGGTTGCGACAGTGATGGTGATGGGATTTGTCCTGTATCTGTTTGTCCTCAGCTCAATCTCGGATTTTGCCTATAAGACAATAAAAGACGCGTTTCTGGACATGTCCCGCGAAATCTACAGTGTATGCGACAGGGGCCTTAATGAGCTTTTAGTGGCCGGCGCGGCAACCGATGAAAAGGCCATAAGGATTAAAAAAGCTTTAACGATCGGGATGATCGAAGATCTTTTGAAGCAGTATAATTTTGAAGGCAGTATTACAGGGGAAAATAATGAAGAGCTTTTAAGCTGCTGTTTCTTGCCTGACCTTCAGAAGGCCGTAAAAAAGGTCGCAAAAACCAGCTCGGTAGAGTCCCTTGTGCATCAGGGCAAAAAATATTATGTGTATCAAATGCGGTTTGACCCGTGGGAGTGGCATATCTTATTTGTCAGGAGCGCAGGAGAATATTCGTTTCTGATCAATAAGGTGAGATATGCTTATATGGCGACCGGCAGCGTGCTTCTCATTACAACCCTGGCGCTTCTTTATTATTTAAACAGGTTTATAAAATTCCCACTGAACAGCATTACCGAACCTGTTAAAAGGGGAGAATTGCCTGAATACAGGGGCATCTATGAATTTGAATATTTGAGCGACACAATAGGGCATATGATGGTAGAAAAAGAAAAACTGATGGAGCAGATAATACAGGAGCGGAAACTGAAGGGTATAAATGTGCTTGCAAGCGGCGTTGCCCACAATTTTAATAATATCCTGGTTGGGGTTTTGGGATATATCTCCCTCGCAAGGATGAAACTGCAGAATGCAAAGGCAGCCGGCAAGCCGGTGCAAGGTGAATTTGTGGATGAGATACTGGACAATCTCGAACGTGCAGGGGCCTCTGCTGACAAGGCAGGCAGCCTTGCCAGGGAGCTGTCGGTATTTTCAAAAAAAATGGCCCGGGAGGGAAGCCATTTTGCGTCTGTCAGTATTAACACTATTATCGCCGAACTCAATGAGCTCCTCCTGAATACCTTTCCCAAAAATATAGAAATAGTCGTCAGTCTGACTGACGAGGACCCATTGATCGAAGGCGACCCCTCACAGCTTGAGCAGGCCCTCCTGAATGTCTGTGTTAACAGCCGGGATGCAATGTCCGACGGCGGGAAACTCACGATTGAGACATCCCTTGCCAGCATTGCCAATAAAGACCCCATATATCCTTATATACAACCGGGTGATTATGCAGTAGTTAAAATCTTCGATACAGGCAAGGGCATTGATAACGAGACCATGGTCCATATCTTTGAGCCGTTTTTTACAACAAAACCTGTGGATAAAGGTACAGGCCTTGGTCTTGCAACAGTCTATACTACTATAAGGGCGCACCATGGTCATGTGAGGGTTGAAAGTAATCCTGGTGAAGGGTCTGCCTTCACGATATTACTGCCTGTGTTAAAGCAATCATGAAATTTTCCCTGATTGGTTCTGAAGGCAAATCCCGGACAGCCATTATAGAGACCCCGCGCGGGACAATCCATACCCCTGCATTCATGCCTGTGGGAACACTCGGCACTGTAAAGGCGATGTCCCCGGAGGAATTGAAGGCCAATGGCTCTGAAATAATACTCTGCAATACTTATCACTTATATCTGAGGCCCGGACACGAAATAATAAATCAGGTCGGAGGCCTGCACAAATTCATTAACTGGGACAGGCCGATACTTACTGACAGCGGCGGTTTCCAGGTCTTCAGCCTCGCTTCCCTCAGGAAGATAATGGAGAACGGCGTTGAATTCAGGTCCCATATTGACGGCTCTCTCCACTTTCTCGGCCCTGAAAAGGCCATGGAGATACAGGTGATGTTGGGAACTGATATCGCGATGGCCTTTGATGAATGCATTCCATATCCTGCTGAATATGATTATGCCGTCAAATCGCTTGAACTTACTACAAGATGGGCCAAGAGATGCAAAGAAAGTCTGGAAGAGCGGAAGGGTTCCAATCTTCCGGACTTCCGCTCTTCCGCTCTTCCGAGCTTGTTCGGCATTGTCCAGGGCGGGATGTACAAGGACTTGAGAAAAAGGAGCCTTGAGCAATTGATGGAGATAGGGTTTGACGGTTACGCTGCAGGGGGATTGAGTGTTGGGGAGCCAAAGGAAGAGATGTACGACATAATTGAATTCATTGCTCCCCTTATGCCTGCCGGACAGCCGAGGTATCTGATGGGCGTAGGTGATCTTGTTGATGTGCTTACGGCTGTTGAAAACGGCTTTGACATGTTTGACTGCGTAATGCCTACGAGAAACGCGCGTAACGGGACGCTTTTCACAAGCCTTGGCAGGATAAGCATAAAGAGGACTGAATTCAAGGCTGACCCGGAGCCCCTTGATCCTGATTGCAGTTGTTATACATGCAGGAAATATTCGAGGTCTTATCTCAGGCACCTTTTCCTTGCAAAGGAGATACTCTCCATGAGGCTTAACACGATACACAACCTGCATTTTTACCAGGACTTCTTCAAAAGGATGAGAGAAGCTATAAACAGCGGCGCGTTAGCTCAATTCAAGAAACACTGGGAAGAGGTGCTGAAGAGGGACACGGGAGTTGCGTAAACAGCAGGGTCTTGGGCATGTTTCAATGAAACTGGCGGGGCATTTTAACTTTTTTTTATGATATACTAATGGCGATGGAATGCACGCCACAGGACAACAAAAAATATTGCAATTGCACATATGCGTCCTGTAGTAAGAAGTATAAGTGCTGTGAATGCCTGCATTATCACAGGAAAAACGGTGAATTGCCGGGATGCTTTTTTAACAAGGAATATGAGCGCACGTATGATCGCTCTATAGAAAACTTCTTTAAGATGCACGGGAAGTAAAGTCTTGTAACTTTCTTTGAACGCCGGTGTGGTGGAACTGGCAGACGCGCCGGACTCAAAATCCGGTCCTCGCAAGAGGGTGGGAGTTCGATTCTCCCCACCGGCACCACTTCTCTTCTGTTGCATAGTACATAACAGTTTCTATTGCTCAAGGATATTTAAGTGGGTTCTATCAATAATATCTTCACTCTCGTTCTCGGGATTAACCTCATTTTGGTTGGTTCAGTAGCATTCATCGCAGGCATTGCAACCTTAGTAAAGAAAACCGATCCAGTAAAGAAACCAACTTCCATTGTTTATGTCATCGCAGGGGTTGCAGCTGTTTACGTGGGTTTTGTTTTATCGAAAGGCTCTTTCTAATATGTAACGATTAAAACGGCACCATGATAACAGCCAGACCTCGACTCATTTCTTTCTAATAATTCTCATTTTTGCTTGAAGGTTTCGTGGCAAAAAGGTCCTTCCTGAAGTCCGCGCTCCTTAGCCTTATTCCTCTGTGTCATTATAACTCACTATTTTCGAAATGTTTGAAGTTGGCATTTTGGTGGCAATAAAGTGGGCAGTGATGCCGTCGCAGGTAACTTAAAGCCCGCTTTTTCAATGAATGGCTTTTGGGCATGTAAATTGCTTTTGAGGCTGATGGTAAAAGTACATTGCTTTTTGATTATAGAAAAGTATACTGTATAGCTTTTACGGCAGGTAAACAAAAAATCCTTTGATTTAATTGGAAATTTTCCTTGGGAGGGACCCATGAATAAATTGAAATCTTCCGCGGTCATATTAATGCTCGCCCTGTCAGTCGCCTTTGCTCTCTTCCTATCAACCCCTGCCCAGGCCGAAAAACTCTGCAGTGAAAAGCTCGGTACTTATTATGTGAATATCGGACTCAAGAACGATTCTTTCGGCATGGGGCTTGAAGACGCCTTCGAGGTCGAGATTATGAAGATAAGACCGACTACCGAAGCGGAAGTTGAGGCCCTCAAGGCGTTCAATTATTTCGAGGGTAAAGATGAAAAAGGAATAGCATATACGGACGGAAGGCAATATGTCTGGAAGAAGGAAGGAAACGCTTACAGGCTTTATAAGAATGTCAGCGGAAGAAAGCCTGTGCGGCTTGAAGTCTATGCCGCCAAATTTTTACCTGACAAAAAAGCCCAACACCTTATGAGGCTCAGGAACGCAAACCCGTCCATGTACAGCCAAATGGCGCTCGAATCCAAACTCGGGATACTGGGCGTGATGGGAGTGTTCGTAAGGGGAAGTATAGGCAGTGTTGATTTCATAAACAATTCCACCCTCGAAGCTTCTTCAAACGTGCCCAGGGCATATGTGCGCAACGCTGACGCAATGCTTTACCGGTTCGCCTTCACTTCCGGTTTTGAAGGGGTCAATAATAAAATGGAACCAAATGACTGGAGAAGCTTTTCGACAGCCCTTTCAAAGAGGAATGAGCAATATACCCTGGATAATATTTCGACGTTATACCAGGGGCATGGCTTTACAGACGACCGCCTCGACGTATTGAGGAAATTGGGAGGTATTACTATCGCCGGGATACCCGATTCAGAGATCAGGTATATTTACCAGCAGTGCATTCCCGCGGGCGACACTACTTATGGTTCGGCCAAGGCCGCCTTTGTCCCTGTCAAAATCAGGGACGGCGATAAATCCTACTACCCCGTATTTGTTTTCCCGACAGCCTTCAGTTCGGCCGATGTGTTTTATGCGGAGATAAGAAAGGCGCTGCTCCGGGCGCGCTGGTGGAACGCGCAGGCCTATCTTGGCGGTGATAAGTATTCAGACAGTGCATTGTTAAAAGAGGCCCTTCTGAGGTTTACGCTCCCCCACATGGAGGCGGACATCAGTCGCGAGAACTTCGGCAAAGGCGGTTATACGGCGTTTGATCCGCAGGTATACAGCATATATTTCAGCCTGAAACCTATCCAGTCTTCCGCTGTCGAAGCCCTGATGCAGGACTATAATAATATGAACAGTACCATCCCCTGGTTGGCTGCCAACAATCTGACGATACCGGAGTCC
>Ga0209211_10005294_pt1 | contig 19429 bp, 22 predicted proteins | sample RifGroA2_FD_183992 | JGI IMG/M metagenome (GOLD analysis project Ga0209211, IMG submission 183992) | Groundwater microbial communities from Rifle, Colorado, USA - Groundwater A2 (SPAdes) (version 2) | ecosystem: Environmental > Aquatic > Deep subsurface > Groundwater | place: Rifle, Colorado...
GGTCACAACTGCTTTATGACGGCTCTAAGACGGCAAACCAAGTGAATGAGGCCAGACAGAACAGTGCATCTTCACAGTTCAGTTATCTGGTCACATCATCCAACGTGCGTCTGCGTTTGCACAATGCCTTTGTTGATCTGTTGAAGGAGCAGGAGCTTTTGAAGATTACCAGTGACATCGCTGTACGGCGACATGATAGCCTGGAATTGATCAGGTTACGTTATGAAGCAGGGCGCGAGCATAAAGGGGCACTTTTAACAGCAGAAGCCAATCTTGCTCAGGCCGAAGCAGATGTGTTGCAGGCCCGGCGGAGTATTGATCTGGCGCAGGGACGTTTAAATAAGGAGTTAGGCCGTACGCAGTTTGTGCCGGTTCAGATTGAGGGGAATTTTGAGGTATCTGATACTCAGCCGGAACAGCCGGATTTCGGGCAATTGGCAGTAACAACTCCATTTCTATTGGAATTGACAGCCCGTAAAGAGGCCGCCGCATACAGTGTCCTTTCGGCTAAGGCCGATTATTTCCCGAAGGTTTTTGCCAAAGCAGATGTCGGACGTTCTGAGTCCACCTGGCCTCCTGGCAATGCATCGTGGTCAGCAGGTGTAACGGTTTTTCTGCCGCTGTTTGACGGAGGAAACCGCCAAGCCTCGGTTAAACAGTCTGAATCTCTCCTTGCTCAGGCCCTTGCAGACGAACGAAGCGGCCGGGACAGCGTGATCCTGACACTGCATGAGAGCTGGGTGAATCTTCAGGATGCCATGGCGAATGTGGATGTACAGAGAAAGTTTCTGGAGTCAGCCGTGGCCCGCGCAAGAATCAGCGAAGCCCAGTATTCCAACGGATTGATTTCCTTTGATAACTGGATCATCATCGAAGATACCTTAGTGAGGGCCGAAAAGAATTTTCTTGAGGCCCAGGTCAGCGCCTTGATTGCCGGGGCGGATTGGGTTCAGGCTAAAGGAGGAACGCTGGATAATGAAAAATAGAATATGGTATGGGCTATTGATCATAGCCGTACTCGGCGCCGGATACTGGATCTGGCAGACCTACCGGTCTGACGATGATAAAAAAATAGTTACCGGGACAATTACCCCAGGGCGCGGCAACATCGAGGTGCTTATTACAACAACCGGTACAGTTCAACCGCAGAACCGTCTGGAAATGAAACCGCCGATTAGCGGACGAATTGAAGAGATTCTTGTCAGAGAAGGGAGTAATGTCAAAAAGGGGGAGGTGGTCGCCTGGATGAGTTCAATTGAACGGGCAGCTCTTATTGATGCAGCCCGGTCAAAAGGCGGGGAAACTTTACAGTACTGGGAAGATGCGTATAAACCAACCCCGCTGATTGCGCCAATCAACGGCGATGTTATTGTCAGGGCTGTCGAACCCGGACAGTCCGTAACTTCCGGCGACCCGGTCGTGGTTTTATCTGACAGATTGATTGTCAAGGCACAGGTAGATGAAACAGATATAGGGCGGGTAAAGGTGGGACAAAATGCATTCATCAGCCTGGACGCCTATCCCCGGGAAAAGGTGACGGCCTTAGTGGATCATATTTCCTATGAATCTAAGCTTGTGAACAACGTTACGATTTACGAAGTGGATATTGTACCGCAGAAGGTCCCGAAGGTTTTCCGTTCCGGTATGACAGCCAATGTCAATATTGTTGAAAAGGTCAGACGGAATGTCTTACGCCTGCCAATAGATGCTGTCAGGCGAGAGAAGGATGGGACCGTTGTGTTAGTCAAAGAGAATGGACAGGGGAAATCTGCGCTCCGCAAAGTCGGGACCGGACTTTCTGACGAAAACTTTGTCGAAATCACCAGCGGGCTTAATGAACAGGACTCCGTCATTATTGAGAAAAAGAACTCTGTCTTGCCGGGGAAAAATGAAGCAGGCGGTAGTCCTTTCATGCCTTCAGGCAGGCGTAACCGATGAAGACCACTGCAGCAAGCTTAAGTGAATTATCAAGTTCAATGGGGGTAACCCCGAGAGTGACAACAATGATTGAATTAAGAAATATTAACAAGACTTACAGGACAGGAAAGATTGCATTTCAGGCACTCCGGGATGTCAGCCTCTCCATCGGGCAGGGTGAGTTTGTTGCCATCATGGGACCTTCCGGCTCAGGCAAATCCACATTATTACATCTCCTCGGGTTGCTCGATCGTCCTGATTCCGGCTCATACACCATTTACGATAAGGAAATCAGCTCATGCAACGAACAGGAGCTGGCCTGTCTGCGAAATCACCTGGTTGGATTTGTGTTTCAACAGTTTCACCTCCTCGCCCGCACCTCTGCCATAGACAATGCCCATCTCCCTTTGACCTATTCAGGCAATAGACAAAACAAAACAAGGGCGAGTCAGAGATTAAAAGAGGTCGGTCTGGCACACCGGGAAGATCATAAACCAAATGAATTATCCGGTGGAGAACAACAGAGGGTAGCGATTGCACGTGCCCTTGTTAACGATCCACTGATTGTATTTGCCGACGAGCCTACCGGGAACCTGGATACCCAGAGTGAGGAAGAGATTATTAAGATTTTAGAAGCATTAAACCGTCAGGGAAAGACGATCATCATGGTGACTCATGAAAAGGAGATCGCTGAGCATGCACGGCGCATTATCTTTATGCGCGACGGGAAGATCGTTTCGGACAAACGCAAAGACTCTGCAGGCCATACAGTTGAAAATATGCTTGGGGATAATGCAAAGGAGATCCCGAAACAAGTTCGGGATGACAGGATGGATGACAGGGAGAGTGCATTTTCAAGTGAACAACATAGGATAGAGCAAGTCCTGAATGCAGTAAATACAACCGGGGCCAAACTGCCGGATCATTTTCAACAGGCCATACAGGCTATCTTATCGCATAAAGTCCGCGCATTCCTTTCGATTCTGGGGATTTTGATTGGGGTTGCCGCAGTCATTGCCATGCTCGCATTAGGGGCAGGGGCAAGGGCATCCCTTGAACAGCGGCTGGCATCTCTTGGATCAAACCTACTCTCTGTAAGGCCCGGTTCACCAAGGCTACGGGGCGTAGCCCTCGAAACAGGATCAGTAACGCGTTTCACTGTCAGGGATGCCGATGCCATTGCTAAATTATCCCCTGTCAAGATGGTTACTCCCAATGTATCCGGCAGGGGCCAGGTCGTATACAGCAATAAGAACTGGAGCACACGCATCGAGGGAGTAGGTGTTAATTACGCCGAAATGCGAGCCTCTGTACCAATCCTGGGACGTTTCTTTACTGAAGAAGAATTAAGGAGCCGGGGCAAGGTGGCGGTTTTAGGACTAACGGTAGCAAGAGAATTATTTGCGGATAACGACCCCGTAGGTGCGGAGATTAAGATCAACCGCATAAATTTCCAGGTCATCGGGGTTTTACCGGAAAAAGGGGCTACTGGTTGGCGCGATCAGGATGATGTGATTGTCATTCCGATCTCAACGGCAATGTACCGGGTTCTGGGAAAAGATTATGTTGATGGGATAGATGTGGAAGTCCGGGGACCTGAGTTGATCGAACAGGCTCAGGGAGAGATAGAAGGGCTTATAGTCCGCAGGCACAGGTTGACAGGTGATATCAATGAAAGCGTAGACATACGTAACATGGCCGAGATTCAGGAAACCCTGGCGAGTACTACAAAAACGATGAGCTGGCTTCTGGGATCAATTGCCGTCATCTCCCTCCTGGTCGGCGGGATCGGGATTATGAATATCATGCTTGTTTCAGTAACAGAGCGTACCCGGGAAATCGGTCTGCGCAAGGCAATTGGCGCACGGGCCAGGGATATAATGACTCAGTTTATCATAGAGGCAATCGTAATGTCAGTCAGCGGCGGGTTAATAGGGATCGCTGTGGGCATCGGGATTGCCGCAGCACTGTCGTTTGCAGCCGGCTGGACGACAAAAGTCTCTTTTTCCGCGGTTGCCCTGGCAACGATATTTTCTATCGCTGTCGGAATGGTCTTCGGGATCTGGCCAGCAAGAAAGGCATCACAGCTTAATCCGATTGAAGCCCTTAGGTATGAGTAAGTCCTTATACGCGCCATACCCCTCTTTCTCCATCTCCTCTTTTGGGATGAAGCGAATGGCCGCGGAATTAATGCAGTAGCGCAGGCCGCCTGGCTGAGGTCCGTCAGGGAAGATATGGCCAAGGTGAGAGCCGGCACTTTTGCTCCTCACCTCAGTCCTCACCATGGAATGACTCTTGTCTTCCTTCTCCACTATGCTTGCAGGCTCAAGCGGTTTTGTAAAACTCGGCCATCCTGTGCCGGAATCAAACTTGTCACGAGAGCTGAACAACGGCTCTCCTGAAACAATATCAACATAAATGCCCTCCCTCTTATTGTCCCAGTATTCATTGTCAAACGGCCTCTCTGTCCCTTTCTCCTGAGTGACATTGAATTGCAATAGGGTCAGCCTATTCCTTAGTTCTTCCTCTGCCGGCTTCTGATATTGCCATAACTCTTTCAGTGCCTGATCACGTCCTGAATGTTTGCGATAGGATTTGTATCTCAGGGATTCTTTTTTGTAGTAATCCTGGTGATACTCCTCAGCCATGTAGAACTCAGCGATTGGCAGGACCTCTGTCACAACAGGTTTCTTATACCTTCCGGACCTCTCCAACTCCGCTTTAGATTTCTCTGCCAGCATCTTTTGTTCATCCGTATGATAAAAGATGGCAGTGCGGTATTGCGGCCCCCTGTCAACGAACTGACCGCCGGCATCTGTAGGGTCTATCTGCCTCCAGAATACATCAAGGAGCTTGTCGTAGGTTATCTTTGACGGGTCATAGGTAATCTGAACAGCCTCGGCATGGCCTGTATCCCCTTCGCATACCTCTTCATATGAGGGATCTTTTATGTGCCCGCCGGTGTAGCCTGCGACAACTTCCAGGACACCATCAAGTCCTTCAAAAGGCGGCTCCATGCACCAGAAGCAACCGCCGGCAAAGGTTGCTTTTTCATATTTGGTATTCATGTGTATAGAATAAATCTCATTTGTCAATTTGTCTATGTTATCTTTTTCCATACTAATAATGTGCTTGACAATCAGCAGAGATTGAATTTATATGGTTAAATAACCAGTTGGAGATACATGATGCCTATGCTGAAAGAATTAATAGACCTTCTTCTTGATAAATCGCTTAAAGTAGCGGACGAACCAATCTTTGAGCTTGCATCCGGCAAAAAGAGCAATCTTTACATTGACTGCAGAAAAACCACAAAGAATGCCAGAGGAGCATATCTTATCGGTAACATCATTTACGATAAAATATCGAAACTCGATGTGGATGCAATAGGCGGGCTTACCATGGGTGCTGACCCTGTAGCTGATGCAGTAGCTTATACAAGCGTACTTAAGGGTAAACCCATAAATTCCTTTTCCGTAAGAAAGAAGGCCAAGGAGCACGGGCTTAAAAGAGTCATAGAAGGCGACGTTAAAAATGGAGACAGGGTAGTTATCGTTGATGACGTAGCAACAACCGGACAGTCCACTATTGAGGCCATCGAAAATGCAAGGGCCGGAGGGCTCCATGTCGTAAAGGTAATCATACTTGTTGACAGGCAGGAGGGCGGCAGGGAAAATATCCTTAAGCATAACGTTGATTTTGAAGCGATATTGACAAAACAGGACCTGTTGGATGAATATTACAAACTGAATCCAGGTCTCTTAGCTGTACAATTAGATTCGCGGAGAAAAAATGAGTAATGAGTGGGTTGAAGTTTTTATTACCTATGATTCTATTGAAGCAGAGATGATAAAAGACCTGTTGCAAAGTGGCGGGATGCCTGTAGTTGTGCGGTCATCCAAGGTAGCGCCTTATCCGGTAAACATTGGGAAAATGGGTGAGATCAGAATCCTGGTCAGGGTAGAAGATGAGGAAGCGGCAAAACAGGTAATAGCGGGATAAATAGACCGTTTTCCCATCCCGGATGAAACTGTCCTTGACTTACATAGCCCCTTGGTTTATAAGTAATTTATGCAATTTACTAACGAAGTTAAAATATCCCTAAAACGCGAATACGCACTCTGCTCAAATGCCATAGCTTTTTATAAAAAGACATTAAAAGAGTTTGAGCAAAAATATCATCTCAGTACCCAGACCTTCCTAAAAAAGTTTGATACAGGTCAGATAGGGGATGATGCTGATTACTTTGATTGGTACGCCTTCGCAAAACTCCTTGCCCAGTGGCAAAAGACACAGTCTGCCATCCGCTCTGTAGTCCGGTGATGCAACGATTTGTTGAAAATATAGAAAAGGCTATTGCCTCCACTCCTGTTATTTTATCTTCCAATATCCAAAAACAGTTCGGTCCTGATAATGAAACAGTCTATTTAAGGGGAAATCTTCTATTTACAGACTTTTCAGTCCTCGAGATTGCAATTTTTGCTGCCAGGATCCACAATGCAGTCTCCATTGATAAATACAGGTTCCATTATAAGGACAAACAGGGACACCATATTTATGGATGTCCCCGGAATCCGGAATTCAATTCCTGAATCTTTTGTGGCACTGCACACATCCGTCCAGCAGTTTGTGTGTCGCATCCTGCACCTTCTTCATGATAAAATAGAGTAATAATGTCCTGGATCGTCTATGCCCTTATAACCGCCTTCTCAATTGCCACGGCAGATGCCATAAGCAAGAAGGCCATGATCAGGTCACATGAATATGTTATTGCCTGGGTCAGGCAGGGGTACACACTTCCATTTTTAGCCGTCGTCTTCTTCTTTATTGAAATACCCCCATTGGACAACACATTCTGGTTAACCCTTTTAGTTGCAGTCCCGCTGGATGTCACGGCAATTATCCTCTATGTAAAGGCGATACGTCTTTCTCCCCTCTCTCTGACCATACCATTTATTGCACTAAGCCCTATGTTTGTAATCATAACTGCCTTTGTAATACTTGGAGAACTGCCGGATATTTCAGGTCTCTTTGGCATTTTGCTTATTGTTATAGGCGCTTATCTCCTTAATGTCAGGGCAACAAAGCATGGTGTACTGGGCCCCATAAAGGCTATCAAAAAGGAAAGAGGGTCAGTCCTTATGATCATAGTTGCCCTTATATATAGTCTTACCTCTACACTCGGAAAGGTTGCTGTACTGCACTCAAGTCCTCTCTTTTTCGGAGCCTTTTATCCCTTTATCCTTACTATTATATTCACTGTAATTGTAGGCTATAAAGGACACTTATCAGGTGTAATATCCCGTCCACGGATATTCCTTGGGATAGGGTTCTTCATTGCGATGATGATGCTGTCCCACTTTATAGCAATAAGTCTGACAGATGTTGCTTATATGATATCAGTTAAGAGGTTGAGTCTGTTGTTTAGTGTAGCCTATGGTTGGATATTATTCGGAGAGAGAAATGTTGCGGAAAGATTAATCGGCTCGATTTTAATGATCGCCGGAGTGGTCTCTATAACCTTATTTTAATTAGCCCCATTCTTTATTGCTACTGTGGTCTTCTTTATGAATCTTTCCCGTTCCTGTTTGTCTGCTATCTCTTTTTTTGCACTGTTTCTGATTTTCCCGATTGTCTTGAGTTTTTTTGCATATTCGGGTCCGTAAATCTTCTGAAGGTCCTTTCTGATCTCCTTTGCGAGTGCAGGACTTGTCCCTCCTGTTGAAATAGCTATTGTAAGCAAGCCTCTTCTGAAAACAGAGGGAACTATAAAGTTACATAGATCAGGGGTATCAACAACATTAGTCAGCTTGTGTAATGACTTTGCATCTCTCGCAACCCTTTCATTGGTTTCACTGGAATCGGTTGCAGATATGACGATGAAAGCAGACCTTATGTCACCTTTCCTGTATGTACGCTCTATATGTTTTATCAACCCTTTATCTTCATAGCCTTTGAGTTTTTTTGTAATCTCAGGGGCTATTAAAGTTATCTCAGCGTCGGTCTTAATAAGGGATGCACACTTTCGCTCTGCAACCTTTCCGCCACCGACTATCACGCACCTTTTTCCTGTAAGGTCTAAGTAGATGGGATAGTAAACTTTTTTCTTCATCATCCGATTATATTAGAGTTTTTTCATCAATGAGTTGACTAAAGTATCGAAAATATAGTATACTTTTTTTTGTATTTTTTAAAGGAGGAATAATATGACACTACAGGATATTAAAAAGCTTGCTCAACAGGTTGGAGTCCCTGCAACAGGAAACAAAGGCGATCTGATCAAGTCCATCCAACTGAAAGAGGGAAACTTCGATTGCTTTGGAACAGCAATCAATAGTTTTTGCGATCAGTGGAACTGCATCTGGAGAAACGACTGTTTAAAACCGTCTAACAAGAAGAGTCAGTAACTCTGTTTATACCTTATACTGAGACGCCATACAACAAATCAAAATCTCCCAATTGGTAGATCGTTGCAAACAAAGTACCGCATTCTTCCAATAATACTTGTCGTATATCTACTACTCATTAAGGCAAGTTTTGCAACTGGTTTCAGGGCTGAACCTGTTTTAACAGGTTTAGCCTTCCCTGTTTCCATGGCCTTTTCAAAGGATGGCAGACTTTTTTTTACAGAGCGCTGTACTGGAAATATCCGTGTAATTGAAGGGGTATCAAGTTCAAGACCGGAAATAAAACCAGATGCGGTCTACCAGTTTGGACCTGTATCCTGCTACTTCGAAAGAGGGCTGCTTGGACTTGCCCTTGATCCACAATTTGATAAGAATGGATTTCTTTACGTGTATTACTCCCATAAAGGGAGTGGACCAAATGACCTTTACCGGCATCGCTTAATGAGAATCACGGTAAAAGACAACAAGGGATCAAACTCCAGGGCGATACTTGATAATCTTCCAATCGGGAGCCAGAGAGACGGAGGAAGAGGAAACCATAACGGAGGGAATATCGCATTTGGCCCTGATGGAAAACTATATCTGACAATAGGCGATCTGGCAGAATCAGAACAGTCGCAGGACATGAAATCATTCGCAGGAAAGATACTGCGGCTGAATCGAGACGGCAGTGCGCCCAGAGATAACCCATTTTATGAGCCATCTAAACCTGCATCCCCCAAATCATATATTTACGCGTATGGCCTCAGGAATAGTTTTGACTTTACCTTCAATCCGGTAACCGGGGTAATGTACGCAACTGAGAATGGTCCTGAGAGCAATGATGAGCTGAATATGATAAACAGAGGCAAAAACTATGGATGGGATAAAGATGAAGTAAGCGGAAAGAGAAATATGACGTACTTTGAAGACCCGTTATTAGTATATACACCAACTATTGCACCAACTGGAATCACCTTTTACAGGGGTACCAGGTACCCTGCCGAATATCGCAGCAATCTATACTTTGCAGACTGGAATAACGGACATATACACCACGTAACATTTAAAGAACGTGAGGAAAAAAAGATTTTACAGGTTGATGACAATTTTTATGTCCATCAAGAAGGGATTGTGGATATTATAGAAGGTCCTGACGGGTATCTCTACTTCTCAGATCCAAAAGGCATTTACAGAATAGTTTACGAAAAGGATTAATGTTTAACCTCTTTCTTTTCTTGACATAAGTATTAACCATCTATAAAATAGTCTATTTGAAAGGCGGCGTAGCCAAGTGGTAAGGCAGAGGTCTGCAAAACCTCTATTCAGCGGTTCAAATCCGCTCGCCGCCTCCAGTAAATCAACCACTCAGTTGTTTTCATGAAAATCCTTCCTCAGTTTTTCCGCCTCCAATATCCCCTTTTCCATATTCTCACCTTTCACAAATAATAGATAACTATATTTCCCATAGTGGCTCAACTTTTCTCCGGCAGATATAATATACTCAGGCTTTTCGCCTGCAAGGAAAAGTATGACCGTACCTTTATTGTGTGGATTTTCCACGGCAACTGCAAGGACTGCATCCTTTTTATCATAAACATTATCGTTGACTGAAATAGTAAATTCTCCTATTTTGATAGATGACGGAAGGAGGGGGTTATCAATTTTCACACTGCCGCCTTCCAGAATTGAAGCCACACGCATATAGGCTTCCGATACATCCTTTCCTCCGCCGGGAGGCACTATTATCAATCTTTCCTTTGCGCCAATAAATCTGCCTATTGCAGGCGGTATCTCTTCCGGATTTAATCTCCTGAACACGTCGTAGTTGGGGTCAATAATTATGGACTCAGGTTTGGATGGTACTTTTATTTCTATAGTGTTGACCCGATTTTTAATCCAGTGATATGAAAGCAGCGAGCCACCTTCTGTTTCTACTGACACAGGGAGATATATTTCGACGGGTTTGTCTTTCTGTAAAATCTCTGCTTTTATGATATAACGTTTATATGTTTCATCTGAAGACACCTTCACATCACCAAGTGTTATCTGCGGCGCTCCTCCTTCTTCAACCCATTGTTTGAAAAACCACCTGAGATCCTTTCCCGAAACCTTTTCAAATAATGTCCTGAAATCATCCCAGGCCGCAACCTTAAAACCCTTGTCAGCTATTACATCCCGCAGTCCTTTATAAAATAGCTCATCACCCAGCATAACACGCAGCATGTGAAAGACATATGCACCCTTGCCGTAGCCGATTGCCCTGTCCCCTGGTTTTTCCCGTCTGACAAATCTCGTCAGCGGATATTCATTCGTATGATCTATATAATTTGTATAGTCTCTTAGAAGCTGGTTCCTGTACACAGGACCCTTTCCCTCCATCTCATCGTACAGATAATCTGCCACATAAGTCGTTAAACCCTCACTCCAGTTACCTGATTTATAGTCCGGATATACATAGTTCCCCCACCAGTTATGTGCTATCTCGTGACCAAGCGATGTCTTCACCATGAAGGGAAGTCTGAGGACTGTCTGACCAAGTAACGTATATGACGGCATCCCGAATCCCGTCGGCAGTATATTTTCTACTACAGCAAATTTCTTAAATGGATATTTACCAAAAAGTCTTTCATAAAGCTCAAGATATTTTTTGGAATAATCTATATAGTTTTGAGAAAGCCCTCTATCTTCAGGAAAGAAATAGGTATAAATTGAAATATTGTTATAATGATCCTCACTGATAACATATTTGCCGCCAACGAGGTAAATATCTGCAACCGGATGAGGGAAATCCCATGTTGTAAGCGTCACCCCATCCTTCTCTTCTCTTGAGAGTCTCGTCCCCTCCATGACAACTTCATAACCGGAAGGAGTAACCGTGGTTATATTAAATGCAGTGAACTGATCTACGCACGGATACCAGCATGATGTGCCATCAAGAAGTATCATCTCTTCACCTGCATATGCGACAGGTTTATCACTGAGGAATTCTCTTGAAAATTTTACGTCACCAGGCAGCTCTGAAAATCTGCCGCTGTAGTGTATCTCAATTTCAATCCATGATTTATAAGCAGGAATATGTACAGTCACTTCTTTCTGATCCTTGTTATCCCTGATAAAATAATGTAACTCCTTCCCGCTGACTTCTCTTATTGTTCTGATGGAGACATGTTTATTAACCAGGAATGTAAGTTCATCTTTCCCGGTTAAGTTCGCCTTTAGACGATCTACAGAATCAATCGTATGGTTTTTTAAATCAAACTCTATCTTTATATTATGTGACGGGATGATCCCCGGAAAAGAGTTCGCCTCAGTCACTAATAGTAAGAATGAAAAGATGGTGAGAAGAATTATTTTGATTTGCCATTGCATACGAGTATATAATAATATCATAAATCATAAACCTGTATGTCTGTTTACTTTTTTTGACCTATGCTAAATCGCATCACATCATTTTTTACTGAGAAGATGACCCCTCCACAAGGTGACTCTTCTTTCCGGAAAGATAAGGCCTTACAGATTGCAACTTGTGCCATCCTCCTGGAAGCGGCAAATGCTGACAATGACTTATCGGAGGAGGAGATATCCCATATCAGCAAGGCACTCCGCCAGTTCCACAAAATGGACACCGCCGAGATCAATGAGCTGATAGTGATAACACGTGAAGAATCGGAAAAGGCCATTGATTTATGGCAATTCACAAACCTAATCAATCAGGCATATAATACTGAAGAAAAGATACGGTTGATGGAACATATATGGATGGTCATCCTCTCTGACGGGACACTGGATAAGTTTGAAGAGTACATAGCCAGAAAGCTGCAACCCCTCCTCCGCCTGAATCACAAAGAATGGATAGAGGCCAAGCTCAACGCAAAGGGAATCCTCAGGGATCGTGCATAGGGGGCATTGCCCACCATTTGGACATCTCTACATCATTTCTGTGCACTTCATCTGGTACTCAGCTTCTCCAGCCTTCTGCAGGCCTCATCCAACTCCCCATCCTCTTTCGCAAAGCAGAATCGTACAAATTGCGAACGGCCCGGCTTATGAAAAAATGCCCCATCCGGCACACTGGCCACACCGGTCTTTTCCAGGATAAATATGGCCTTATCCTTACTTGTGCGACCGGGGAGATGCGTAACATCGGCAAGGACATAGTAGGCGCCCTGTGGAATAGACGGCGTCAGGCCGATTTCAGACAGGGTACTGCAAATCTTATCCCGCTTTTGCCCATACATACGAGAGAGTTCCTGATAATACTCAGGTCTTAATTCCGTGATTCCCTTTGCCACCCCCATCTGCAAGGGAGCGGGTGCACACACATAGATCAGATCATTAAGATAGCCTATCATCTGCGCCCATTTTGCATGACTGACCGTATACCCTATACGCCACCCTGTTATGCTGAAGGTTTTTGAATAACCGGAAATAGTTATGGTACGTTCCGCCATACCTGGTAATGATGCTGGACTTATATGCTTCCTTCCGTCATATAAAAAATATTCATAAATCTCATCCGTAAACACAAACAGATTATGACGGTCTGCAAAATAACGCAGCCACTCCAGCTCCTCCCGGCTAAAAACCTTCCCGGATGGATTCGCCGGTGTATTGATCATAATCCCACGGGTGCGGGGAGTCACCACCCTCTCGAGATCCTCCGGTGAAAAAGTCCAGTCAGGCGGATTCATACTCACATAGACCGGAACCGCCCCCACAGCAAGGAGAGTATTGACATGATAACCATAGTACGGTTCAAACAACATCACCTCATCGCCGGGATTAAGCAAGGCCAGACAGGCACAGTAAAATGCCCCCGTTGAACCACTGCTCACAATGATCTCCGACTCAGGGTCTGCACTGATCCCGTTATATTCCTGCATCTTGTTAGCAATGGCCTCCCGCAACGCCTTCAGACCATCATAACGGGTATAAATGTTTATCCCTGCATCAATGGCCTCATGAGCGCCACTCCTGACCGGAAGCGGCACCTCTGTATCACAGACACCCTGCGCAAGGTTAATACCCCCGATCCTTGCACACTCAAGCGTCATAGCCCGGATCTCAGACTGGGCAATGAGTGATGATTTTTTGCTTAATGAAAGTGACATGATTTCCTCTTTTTCCGATTTAACTTATACTTTTAAGTTGTTTTATACTATCTGAATTTCCAGGACTCCATTCTTTATGTCACCTTTTTCCCTCCGCAGGCCACTTTCCCTTTCTTTGTTCCTTTGTATTGACCGCATAGTACCCCCCTGCATTAATCGCCTCCTGCGCGCCACTCCTGACCGGAAGCGGCACTTCTGTCACAGTCACCCTGAGCAAGATTGATACCGCCGATCCTTGCACACTCAAGCGTCATAGCCGGGATCCCCGACTGGGCAATGAGGGATGATTTTTGCTTAAGGATAGCGGCATAGAAGAAAATTACTCAGCGAGAGTGTACCATATTACCTTACTGAACTCATAGAAAAATGTCCTGCTGTCTGCCCGGTGTCTGCATCTTCATTAATGATTCGGCCTAAGTCCGTCAGATCCATCATCTTTATACACTCTATCCCTTTAAATATGGATTCGTTATCATGAATCCTTGCGATAAATCTAATTGAATTTTCACATGCTGCCTGATAATCGTTCATTGCGTCACCAACAAAAATAACTTCATCCGGTTTCATAAAATGTACATCGAGTATCTCCCTGGCTATCACATTCTCAATCATAACAGAACCCTGACCGCCATATGTGGGGAATGGAGACGCCAGGATATGCGATAGGAATCTATACTTCTACGTAGGCATTTTGAATAGGGTTTATGCCCTTTAGGGTAGAGGTCGGGAGGGGTTACTTTCTATCCCTTTGATCTCAACTTACCATATCGTCGGAAGCTCCTTGATATTGCTCAATAGACCGTCACAGGTGATAAGAGTGCCTTTATAGTAAATAGTTGTGGCAACAATCAGGCGGTCTGCTGGATCATGATGGACAAATGCCTTGTGAGACGATGAAATATAGGCAATCTCAGGAGTGATAGGCATTACCTTGATCTTTCTTGCCGACAAGGCCAGATTGATGAAAGAAATTGTATCTGTTCCAGGATCAAGCCGTCCCTTTTTTATCAACATTGAGATTTCCCACAAAGAGATATCGCTGCAAGCGAGTGTGCCCTGTTTCTCCCCGTTTTCAACTGCCCGTAACGCCTTACCGCTAAGCTTGTCAGGGGCTAAGGCATCGAAGATCAGTGCACAGGTATCGAGAACGATCATTTCTCTGCTTCCCATACCTCGCCAATCGGCGAGATGACATCGCCCACATGACTCTTCTTGCGCAGGGCCTTTAGTTGTTTTCTGGCAGCCTCACGAACATCCTGACTCGGCAGGATGCGGGCAATTGCTTTGCCGTGCGATGTAATCACCAACTCTTCTCCTGTCTGTACCTGTCCCAGATAGGCGGGGAGATGGTTGCGTAGTTCAGTTATATTTACTTCGCGCATAACTTCTCCTTTTCAAGAAAATGTACAGATAAAGCATACATTGACAGTCAAGGCATGTCAAGATACTTACTAATGCCAAGTTGCAATCAAATGATAACTTTTGAAAATCGCCCCTGCCCCCTCTTTGAAATAATTTTCGGGGATCGTCATAAAGAAGTAGCGTTGGATATCCGGATGGGTCACGGTCACAGGGCCGCCCTTCCGAATCTGCTCTTTAAAGAGGGGGACGACTTCCTTTAAAGGAAGAGTCCCTGCATTATTCGGGGATTGTGGCAGGTGTAGGGTGGGCGGTGCCCACCCTACGACTACGCATCCATTGCCCGTGGAGGCGACGGCTTTTCCATGTCTTTATATTTGACCTCAACAGGAATAATACTTCTGCCGGTGTCAATGACAAAATCAATTTCGGTTTTTGACTTTGTACGCCAGAAATGAATCTGTGCGCCGCTCCATCGCAGTTTCTCACGAAGTATCAGATATACCAGGTTCTGGAAGGCAAAACCCAGATCATCAGGGCGCTGAAGGTTACCCAGAACACCAAGGGCGTAGTTTCTGAAACCAAGGTCTGAGAAATACACTGACGGAGATTTGCTTATTTCACTGCGTATATTGCGGAAAAATGGCGTGATACGCCGCAGGATGTAGGTCTCCTCAGCATACCAGCAGTAATTCTTGACCGTGGGAAGCGATATACCCAGGGTCGAAGCCAATTCCGAATAGTTAATGATCTTACCTGCCATATCCTCGGCCAACCCATAAAAAGGTGGTCCTGGATTACCAGGACTAAACCTGACATGTCTGGCATGTCTTGCTTTCTTTTGTTATACGTGCTAAATTAAATCCAATATACGTGGAGGTTATATGTCGAAAGCCAAACTGACATTATATATTGATGAGCGTACCAGCAAATTAGCCCATAGGAGGGCAAAACTATCCGGAAAATCCATTTCAACTCTTGTGAAGGAATATTTTGTCCAAAAGGAAAAAGAAATAAAGTCTGCGGAAATATCAGATGCAGTTGCGAAATGGGTCGGCATTCTGGATACGCAAAAGACATACAAGGAACTCAGGGATGAGCACATAATTTCCAGGCTGAGGCGACATGAAAATATTGATTGATACCAACGTCATCATGGATGTCCTGGTAAAAAGGGAACCATTCTATGTAGACTCAGCCAGGGTGTGGACCTTAATAAGGGGAAAGTTTATCGCCGGTTATCTGTCAGCAATCTCTATCAACAATTTATATTACATTGTAAATAAACTCAACGGGCAAAAAATCGCAGAATCTTTTGTTGATCAGACCCTGGAAGATTTTGAAATCGTCAGCCTTACAAAAAGTATTCTAAAGCAAGCCAGGACACTTCAAAAGAAAGATTTTGAAGACCTGATACAATATTTTTCTGCACTCCATGAAGGATGCGATTTTCTCGTAACACGAAACAAAAAAGACTTTCCCTCGATCGGAATAAAAATCATAAGTCCCGGGGAATTATTAAAAAGACTGGGAAAGGTGAACAAACCTAAGTCAACCGGCTGAAGTTCACCCTGACAAATTGCGAACGGCCTGGATTTCAGACTGGGCAATCAGGGATGATTTTTTGCTTAGAGAAAGTGGCATAATCCCCTCATTTCGCGATTTGACTTATACTTCTAAGCATAATCCCTTCCCTTTCAGCCAGTTCAACAAGTCTTTTTGTAAATCCTTTTTTGCTTATTATTGCAAAATAGTCTTCTCTCTCGTCCTTAAACCAGTCAACCTGTGATGCCTTATTTTTAAGATCCGTCAGGACATCAATGTCAACAAGCCTTTTACTCCATTTACACTCTATAAAAAGCGCTTTCTTTTCACTCGAATTGATTGCCACAAGATCTATCTCATTCTTCCTGTCCCACCACCTGCCCCACTTTTCAGGTTCAAAGGGAAGAGACCTTATCACCTTCTGATCGAAAAAGATATTTGCTGCAATATCTTCAAATGTAAGGCTGACAAATTCATCAAATTCATCTTTGACCTTCCTGAAAACATAATCTGTATTTTCCATCTCAAGATAATTTTGATTTGCAAATACATACCTGAACCAGAAACGGAAAAAATTGTCCTTTATAAAATATAGACCCATCTTGCTCTTCTCAGGCATAGCCTCTGTAACAGGCACCCTCCTTTCCAGAATTCCAAGGTCTATGAGCATATTAAAATAGCCGGTAAGATTCTGGGTAGAGGTCATAAGCCTTGATGCAATATTTCCCATCTTATGCTGGCCTGCTGCAATGGTCTTAAGAATAGAAAAATAGGTCGTGGTTTCTGATACCTCTTCAGAAAGGATAAATCTCGGTTCTGCATAGAGATAACCCTTTTTCTCCAGTATATGTTCTTTGATATTCTCAAAGACATTCTTCTGAGGATTGAAGATTTCAATATATTTTGGAATCCCGCCAATGACACTGTACAATTCTATGAGTTTTTCATCGCTGACATGAGGAAAGAAATTGTGAAAATATTTGAAACTGACAGGATCAAGTTTTATCTGCCCCGTACGCCTCCCATAAAGCGGGCTATTGTAACTCAACGTCGTAGAATACATCATATTTATAAGAGAACCGCAGAGGATAACTAATATATTGCGTTCCTTAAGCTTATCATCCCAGACCCTCTGAAATATTGTTGGGAATGCGTTATTTACAGATGCCAGATATTGAAATTCATCTATTACAAAGACAACTTTTTTGGAGAAATCAGCGTGCCTGACCCAGTAGTCAAAGAGGCTGTCCCATGTTTTAAATTCGATTTCAGCAAGATTGGGGTCTTTCAGATATTCTGATATAGAATTGCGAAGTCTCCCTATCAATTCTGTCTCAAATTGCTTATCCGCAAGAAAATAGATGTGTGGTTTATTCTTCAGGAATTCCCTGATGAGGGTTGTTTTGCCGACTCTCCTCCTGCCATAGATTACGATGAGACCGGCACCCTTTTTATCATACTCTGACTTAAGGGTGGAAAGTTCCGGGGTTCTGTCTATAAATACGCTCATAGGTTTCTGATTATCATAATTTGAAACCGATTAACTGTCAAATCGTACAAATTACGAGCACGGAGTCACAGGCTCACAAAGGATGATGAAAATTCCCTCTCCCGCAGGGAGAGGGTAGGGTAAGGAAAGTGGCATGGTAGTAAATTACTCGGCGAGAGTATACCATATTATCTTACTGAACTCATAGAAAAATGTCCTGCTGTCTGCCCGGTGCTTCCACCACTCATCGGGATGAAACTGGGAGCTGACTTTTTTAAAACCCTCTTGCCTTACAAATCGAAGAAAATATTGTGCCTCTTCCCTTGTAGAATCTGCATTATGGGTGGCTATAACAAAGTATCTTCAGGAAACATTTTTAATTTCCTTGCATGGCGCCAGGAGGGATAATCCTCATAGGTCTGCCACTCTGCCAGCTTTGCGCTCAAGATCACCTTAGGCGCATACCCGCTCCGCCACAATTGCACAGAATGAAGGAGCCGTTCATCCATAGGATCGCCATCAAGCACAACTATGGCATCGGACCTTACCAGGGGATCAGATACGACTAAAAAGTTACCAAGTGCAAATCTCCACTTCTTTTGTGGTTTCACTGTTCAGAAAGTCTTGGTTTCATCGTCTTGACTAAATTATAGCTAACCAGGAAAACTATGGAAAATGATAGAAGCAATATGAGCTGTATAACCAACCCTTTCCGGTATGCAACAACGGCAAATACCCCAAAGCACAGTTGCACTACAGCATATAAAAGCGTCACCTTCCAATGCGGTAATTTTAACTCATTACTCAGGTACTGATACAAATGGCTCCGATGGGCCTGCATCAGGTCTCCTCCTCGGAATATGCTGCCAACATCGCCCATGAAAACCTTTGCCTTTGGAAAATTGAGCAGAAATAATGATCTGGATTAATAAACGTAACTTCGAAGACAGAGTGAAGATATCCTCTAAAAACCCGATTAGCCCGGCAATACCTGCTATCAATGTAAAGGCATTGTCTTTGAAAAAGAATAATCCAATAATCACAAATGCAAGCCAGATTCCAATGCCTCCTCCTGGAGTAGGAAGGGAATGGGAACTGCGACGGGGAAAATATCCTTCCAGTCTTCCATTTTCAGATCAGTAATATGTTGGAAATCTTTTGTATTATGGGTAATCAGCGTTGCCCCGTGTGCAAGGGCTACTGCAGCAATCCACGCATCCGTCTCTCCAGTTGGTTTACCACTGGGATAATTCCCAACAATTGATTCAGTCTGGCAAGATTTTCTTCTTCACGATTTGAGGCACGGGCACCATAATATAACTCAGCAGCTTTGAACCTCTCGTCCCTTATGGGATCGCCGCTCCCTTGCTATATCCTCAAAGATTTCAGTTATGGAGGGATCCTCTTTCCATGCACCAGAAAGATCAAAAATCCGACGTCTTCGCTCGTCATATGAAATCTGGATTACTTCAACAGAAACCAGAACTACCGCTCCTTCCGAGAAAGGAAGGGATTGTTCCAACTCAATGATCTTTCCATGCATAATACCCTTGACAGGATTTGGCATAACCATTACCTCATAAAATGAGACGCTGCTTAAACAGTAATTATAGATATAA